>Ga0308157_10000251_pt1 | contig 206222 bp, 176 predicted proteins | sample PhyBR1_FD_201035 | JGI IMG/M metagenome (GOLD analysis project Ga0308157, IMG submission 201035) | Phyllosphere microbial communities from UC Gill Tract Community Farm, Albany, California, United States - DLSLB.R1 | ecosystem: Host-associated > Plants > Phyllosphere > Unclassified | place... | reverse complement strand
GCTGGGTGCGATGGACACGATGTATCAGCGCGTCAAGATCCAGGAAGAGTCGCTGTACTACGAGCACAAGAAGCACGACGGCAGCCTGCCGCTGGTCGGCGTCAACATGTTCCTGCCCAAGGAGCATGCCGGCGAAGTGGCGACCGAGATCGAGCTGATCCGCTCGACCGAGGAAGAGAAGGGCCAGCAGATCGAGAACGTGCATACCTGGCAGCGCAACCGCAACGTACTGGCGCCCGCGGGCGAGACCTCGCATTCGCACGAGGTTGAAGGCTTGGCTGCGAACGGGGAGGCCCATGATGGCCACGGCCTCGCCTATTTGCAGAAGACCGCACGCGACCGCCGCAACGTGTTCGAGGCCCTGATCGAAGCAGTGAAGACCCACAGTCTCGGCCAGATCAGCCATGCCCTGTACGACGTAGGTGGCGAGTACCGTCGCAATATGTGAGCGCGCTGCACCCGTAGTGCCGAGCCATGCTCGGCAGAGGCGTTCCCGGTAGAGCCCAGCCGAGCATGGCTCGGCTCTACCCACAAACCGTGCAGCGCTTCACCTGTAGTGCCGAGCCATGCTCGGCAGAGGCGTTCCCGGCAAAGCTCCAGCCGAGCACGGCTCGGCTCTACCAACAAGCCAGGCAGCGCTTCTCCTGTAGTGCCGAGCCATGCTCGGCAGAGGCGTTCCCGATAAAGCCCAGCCGAGCACGGCTCGGCTCTACCAACAAGCCAGGCAGCACTTCACCTGTAGTGCCGAGCCATGCTCGACAGAGGCCTTCCCGGTAAAGCGCCAGCCGAGCACGGCTCGGCGCTACCGTCGGCCGCTGTTACTCTTGGGCCAACATCCCGGCAACAGGCAACAACATGGATAGACGGCGTTTCATCGGTGGGGCTGCAGTGGCGGCTGCATTGCCTCTGATCGGCGTGCAGGGCGCGATCGCTGCCACCCACAAGCAACTGCTTGCTGCAGGGCTCAGCAAGGGCGATACGGTGGGGCTGGTCAGCCCGTCCTCGGCCAGCAGCGAGCGGCTCAGTCTGCAACTGGCGCAGGAGGCCATGGAGGCGCTTGGCTTCGTGGTCAAAACCGGTGCGCATTACGCTGCGCGTTATGGCCACCTGGCCGGCACCGATGCCGAACGTGCCGGGGACTTGAACGCCATGTTCGGTGACAAGCAGGTCAAGGCCATCATCTGTGTACGGGGTGGTTCCGGTGCGGCGCGGTTGTTGCCACTGCTTGATTACGATCGTATCCGCGCCAATCCCAAGGTCCTGCTGGGCTACTCCGATATCACCGCCCTGCATTGCGCCATCCAGGCCAAAACGGGGCTGGTCACCTTCCATGGGCAGATCGGCGCGGGTAGTTGGAACCGCTTCAATGTCGATCAGTTCGATCGGCTGTTCTTCAAGCGCGAGCTGATGCAGTACCAGAATCGCAGTGATCCCGATGGCGAACTGGTACCGCGCGAGAATCGCACCTTGATCCTGCGCGGCGGCAAGGCGCAGGGCGAATTGATGGGCGGCAATCTGACCGTGCTCACGGCGTTGGCAGGTTCACCTTACCTGCCGGATTTCACCGGCAAGATCCTGTTCCTGGAAGATGTATCCGAGGCGCCTTACCGCATCGATCGCATGTTCAGCACCTTGAAGCTGATGGGCGCGCTGGACAAGATCGCCGGTTTCATTTTCGGCGAGTGCAGTGATTGCTCGCCGGGTGATGGTTACGGTTCATTGACCCTGGACCAGATATTCGACGACTACATCCTGCCGCTGAAGATTCCCGCCTACCGCGGTGCGATGATCGGCCATATCAAGGAGCAGTTCATCGTTCCGGTTGGCGGCATGGCGGAGATGGATGCCGATGCCGGTACCTTCCGCTTGTTGCAGCCTGTTCTGGGCTGAGGGACAAGGGACGTGGCGGCACGCCGTCACGTCACCGGGGCAGGGCTATTCTTCCTCGTCGCCCGCTTCATCATCATCTGCGTCCGGTGCAAGCCACCAGGCGTGACCATCCTCGCGCGGGGGCAGCGGGTGCTCGCCGGTTTCGATGCCCTCGACACGGCGTCCAGGCTGGCCTTCGGCCCAGTCTTTGAGCAGTTTCTCGACGGAGAGCCGGCTCTGTGCAGCGATACCAAGGTTGCGCTCGGGCTGCCACTGGGTGTCGTCGTTGTCGGCGTGGCTGTGCGGCGCGTTGTAGCTGCAGCGCAGGCAATAGTGGCGAATGCTGTGTGTCCAGTCCTCGGCGTAACCCAGCCCTGGCGTACTGATGCCAAGCAGTGCCGTCATATCGTCCTTGCTCTGCGCGTGCACGAACACGATGAAGGTCTGGAATTCCGAAGGCGCCAGCCGTTCCAGCTCATTGAATACATGTACTTCGCGCTCGCCGTCGAAACGCGTGCCTGTGGCCGCCCCATCGTGCAGCACGATGTCGCCGAAACGATGGCCGCTTTCGGGTAACGGAACATTGAGGATGCGCGCGCGTACCGGGTCGACACGGCGCACGAATACGGTTTCACCGTTGCCCCAGGGGTTCAGCCGCACTACGGCGATGCCGAAGTTTGCCTCGATGGCACCCTCGCCAGCCGGCACCGCAATATCGCAGGCAGCCCACAGTTCACGCACCGTGGTCCATTGGCCCAAGCCGGTGGCAGCGATCGCCGCATTCCAATGCTGGGCCTGGCTGAATGCTTCGGACAGATCGATGGCCTGCAGGTTGTCCCGCAGCGATCCGGCCCAGTCCATCTGGTACTTCAAGGCCAGCCCGCGCATGTAGTGATAGAACGGGTTGTCCGGATGGTGTTGCAGCAATAGGTCGAAAGCGCGGGAGGCATCACTGAGTTGGCCATCGTCCACCGCTGCGTAGGCATGGTTATGGATGCGCTCCAGATCTTCGTGTTCGGTACTCATTACCGGCAGCTCCAACAGGGTGCCGGAATGATGGCACGTGCTGCGCTTCTCAGGGCTGGCTTGGACTGGATTGCAGCTTGTCGAAGTGCAGTTGCCCACCATCCCGTTGCACACGCAGGCCCTGCACCTTGCCGTCTGCGCCACGCAGGAACTCGAACCGTGGTTGCGAGGCGTCACCAGCAGGGTTGACGAAGCGGGTAGGTGTCAGCGCTTGCAGACGACGTGGAGTTTCGTCAGCTTGCGACACAACGAGCATGTCCTCGTCCACTGCTACCCGGAAGCGGTCATGGTCGAAGTAACCGGTCATGCTGCCGGTGACGCTGCCCGGCAGGTCGGGCGTCAGAAGGTAGTCGCCTTCGAAGTCGGCCAAGGTTGTGGTTGGCAGCTGAATGGTGCGCAGGATCGGGTTGTTGCCGCTGATGTCGGTCAATGCATTGCGCAGCTCCGCTGCCAGCCTGGCGCCATTGGCGCCGTTGGTGAGTATCACGAAGCCGTCGCCGCTGGCGGGGTAGCCCTCGATCCAGGCGCGATAACTGTCATTGCTGCCGCCATGGTGGAAAACGCGGGACCTGCCTTCGCCCTCCAGACGTGGGCCAAGCCCATGTTGACTGGGCGCCACCTCGGTCATCATCGCTATCGCCAAGGGCTGGGGAAGAAACGCGCCTTGGCCCCGATAGGCGCTGAGCAATGCCGCGACGAAATGCCCCAGGTCGTTGGCACTGGTCCAAAGGCCGGAGGCAGCCTGCTCCGGAAAGCTTTCCCAGCCCCTGGGCAGGGCTGTGGCTTGCCCCTCTTTGTCGTGTGCATGGGCAACATTGCGGGTGTCGGCGGGAAGTGGGTTGACGAAGGTGCTGCGTGGCATGCCGACCTTGGAAAACACGCTTTCGTCGGCCAGTTGCGCGAACGATTTGCCGCTGGTGTCCTGCAGCAGCAGTTGCTCGATGGTGATGCCACCACCGGAATACAGCATGCGGCTGCCCGGAGGAAACTGGATGCGTACCGCTGCGTTCTTTGCCGGCGCTTCGCCGTTCAAGGTCTGCAGCAGGGTAGGCAGTGTTTCGCCGGGTTGGTAGTCCTCAAAGCCCCACACACCCAGGCCTGCGGTATGCGACATCAACATCCGCAGGCTGATTGTGTCCGGATCGACGCCGGCGCCGGCGGGGATCTTCCAGGAGTGCAGATAGCCGTTGGCGCTGCGGTCCAGGTCAAGCTTGCCGTCGGCGACCTCGCGCAAGGTGATCGCAGCGGTGACGACCTTGCTTACCGAGCCCACCGAGAACAGGGTGTCCGCATCCACCGGGTCATTGCTGCCCGCCTGGCGTGTGCCGAAGCCGCGTGCATAGACGAGCTTGCCATCACGGATCACAGCCACCGACGTACCCGGAACGCGGTGCTGTGCCATGCGTTCTGCAAGTGACCAGTGAGGGAGCGAGGCTTGCAGAGGCAGCACCGAAGGGCGCAGGCCGTGCGCCAGGGCATCGTCGATTTCCTGGTGCGGATCGGAGGCGAGCGCCAGGCTGGCGAAACAGGCCGTCAGCACAACCAACAACGACCATCGGACACGGAAAATGCGTTGCTTGAACTTGCGGCTCATGGGTCTTCGTGTCCGGGCCGGGGGCAGGTGCGGGCAGCTTAGCGTGCGCTTGCGGGTGCTGCTACTTTGCCCGCGCGGGAACTGTGCCTTGCATGTGGTTCTGGCTGCGGGCAACGTGTGCGGGGTACGGCTGCGGAAAAGATTGCATGTTTTACATGCCGATAACGGCGGCATGGTCAGCATTGGTATCGTTGGCGGCGGTAGTGCTACTCCGTCTGCTGGCTACCTCGCATGGCGTCGTGCCCTACTCAAGGGCGAATGGAGAATGATGATGGATATACGCAAGGTGTCGATGCGCCACGTGCTGGGTGCAACTGCAGTGTTGGCTGCGTTGTCCGCGTGCGGGAAAGAGGACGCGGCGACGCATGCTGCTATAGGTGTGGATGCCGCAGTACCAGCAGCGGCCACGTCCACTGCCCGGGACGGTACACAGCAGCCACTGCAGGTGGCGGTATTCAACCCTGGCCAGAGTGGCATCTTCGCGGTCTCTTCCGAATTGCTGACCGGTGCTACCGAGGCGGTGCTGGTGGATGCGCAGTTCTCTACGGCAGATGCAGCGAAACTGGTCGATATGATCAAGGCGTCCGGCAAGAAGCTGACTACGATCTACATCAGTCACGGCGATCCGGATTTCTACTTCGGGCTTGAAACGCTGCACGCCGCCTTTCCCGATGCGCGGATAGTGGCGACCCCGCAGACCATCGCCCATATCCAGGCCAGCAAGGACGACAAGCTGAAGGTATGGGGGCCGCAGCTCGGTGCCAACGCGCCCAGGCAAATAGTGGTGCCGTCGCCGCTGCAGGGCGACACACTGCAGCTGGAAGGGCAGGACCTGAAGGTCATTGGCCTGGCCGGTGCCAGCCCGGAGCGTAGCGCGCTGTGGATGCCGTCGATCAAGACCGTGATGGGTGGGGTGCTGGTGGACGCGGGCTCGCACGTATTCATGGCCGATACGCAGACGCCACAGTCACACCGGGATTGGTTGGCGGCCTTGCAGGCGATCAAGGACCTGGCTCCGGCACGTGTTATCCCGGGTCATTACGCGGATGGCGCGCCGCAGGATCTTGCTGCGGTCGACTTCACCGCAGACTACATCCGCGCCTTCGATGAGGAAGCGGCAAAGGCCAAGGATTCGGCGGCGCTGATTGCCGCGATGAAGCAGCGCTATCCGACACTGGAGGGCGAGTCCTCGCTGGAACTCAGCGCCAAGGTCGCCAAGGGCGAGATGGCCTGGAAGTAAGCGTGCTGCCCAAGCGCTGACCGCCGGCTGTTCAACCACGGCAACGGCGGCCAAGCCCCGCCGCCCACAGGATGATTGCGGGCGGCGAGGGCTTGTTTCATGCTCCGCGCATGGACCTCACCACTTTCTCGCAGTCGGCCCTGTCCACCTATGCGATGGTGGGCCATGCCAGTTACCTGCTGCTGATCCTGTCGATGTTGATGACACGGATGATGTGGCTGCGTGCATTGGCCGTCGCATCGGGCCTGCTCAGCATCACCTACTCGGTGATGATTTCCGACTACGTCAGCGCCACGTGGGAGGTGCTGTTCGTAGCGGTCAATGTGGGGCAGTTGTCCTTGCAGGCCTATCGCAACCGTAATACCCATTTTTCACCGGAAGAGCGTCGGTTCCGTGAGGCGGTGCTACCACTGGTGGAGCCAGCGCAGGCGCGCCGGGTGCTGGCCATCGGCCGATGGTGCGAGGCGGTGGCGGACGAGGTGTTGATCCCGCAGGGTGAGCAGGCCAGCCATATGCTGTTCATCGCCAGCGGTGAGGTGGCCGTCAGCGTGAACGGAAATGTGGTTGGGTGGTGCGGGCCTGGTGCCCTGTCCGGGGAGTTGAGCGTGTTGACCGACATGCCGGCCACCGCCGCCATTACCGCGGTCCAGCCCACTCGATATCTGGCGCTGGAGCGGCATGCGTTGCGCCGTCTTATGGCACGCGAGCCGGATATCGAGCACGCCATTGATCAGTGCTTCCGCAATGACATGCGGCTGAAGCTGAGCGCCGCCAACGAGGCATTGGCCGGGGCCGGCGTTCGTGTGGAAGTGGTACAGACCAGCGTGCGCTGATCGGCAGCGGCTATCGGCCGAAGCCACGGGGCGTGATTGCCGGGGGCGGTATTCGGGCCGGTGGGGTCGGCGGCGCGGATCAAAACAGCGGCGCCGGTACGGGCGGCCGTTTGATCAGGCAGCCGGCAGTTGTGACGTTGATGGGCTTTTGCGCGACGTTGCCGGTCTTTGCACGGTCAAGAACAGGCTAGGGCGGGCCGGTTTTGTTACCCTGTGCTTCTTTGGGTCCACGGGTCGCCCCCGGTATCGCCATGGTTTGGTTGCGTGTTGCTCCGATTCTGCTGTTGATTGCCATCAACACGCTGGCACATTGTCTGCCGCTGTTCGCGGTTGCCTTGTTCAAGGCGATCCTGCCCTTTGCCGCGGTGCGCCGCGCCTGCAATCCTTTGTTGACGGGGCTGGCCGAAAGCTGGATCGGCGTCAACAGCGCGATGATCGGCATGTTTACCTCCACTCGCTTCGATGTGACCGGGGTGAGCGACCTGGAGCGGGACGGCCACTATCTGGTCCTGGCCAACCACCAAAGCTGGGTGGACATCCTGGTGTTGCAGAAGGTTTTCAACCGTCGCATTCCGCTGCTGCGCTTCTTCCTGAAGCGTTCCCTGTTCTGGGTGCCGGTATTGGGCTTGGCGTGGTGGGCGCTGGATTTTCCCTTCATGGGGCGCTACACCCGCAAGCAGATTGCCAAGAACCCCGAGCTGGGGCGGCGCGATATGGAAGTGACGCGCAAGGCCTGCGAGAAATTTGCCAGCATTCCGGTGGCGGTGATGAACTTCGTCGAGGGCACGCGTTTCACCCGTGCCAAGCATGAAGGGCAATCCTCCCCGTTCAAGCACCTGCTCAAGCCCAAGTCCGGCGGCGTGGCCTTCGTGCTCGATGCCATGGGCAAGGGCCTGCATGCCTTGCTGGATGTGACCATCGTCTATCCCAAGGGCATTCCGTCGATGATGGACCTGATGGCCAACCGCTTGCCGGAAGTGAAAGTGCTGGTGCGCAAGCTGCCCATCCCCACTGAATTCATTGGCCGCAATTACCAGGAAGATCGCAACTTCCGCGCCCAGTTCCAGCAATGGATGAATGGCTTGTGGTTACAGAAGGACGAGGACATCAGCCGGATGCTCGGGCAGCAGCGCTGAGTTGTCATCCGTATTGAAAACAAAGGCCCCGAAAGGGGCCTTTGTTGTCCAGGCAGAGAGGCGGGCTCAGCGGTAGACACGCTCGCAGTGCGTTTCGACCACGCGCTGACCATTACGTTCCTGGTTGCGCCCCTGGACGTTGCGGCCGACCAGTCCACCAGCAACTGCGCCGCCCGCCGTGGCCAGCTTGCGGCCGTTGCCGCCACCAATCTGGTTGCCCAGCAAGCCGCCAATCACCGCACCGGTCGCCGTGCCTGCAATGCGGTTGTTGTCACGGGCATTGTTGGCAACTTCTTGCTTGTGGCAGACCACGCGGCTGCCATCGTTGAACCGGCGGCCTTCGTCATTCGGGCCGTAGGTCTGTGCATGTGCGCCACTGGCGACGAGCAGGCCCAACGCGGTGACGCTGGAAGCAAGCAGGGGATGGAAAGTTCGCATGGGGGACTCCTTGCAGTGCCGGCGTGCTTTACGCCGTTGTTGGGGGTCCAGCCTGCGCGCGGCCATGCAAATCGGGGATGAAAGTGGTGATTCGGGAGTTGGCAAGTGTTCATGTGCTGCACACCCAGGCCGCAGCTGCGCCCAGGGTGTAGAGTGCCCGCCACTATTCACTCGCATGAGATCCGCGCATGAACGCTACGACCGCTTTCTACCCTGTAGGCACGCCTGGCCAACCGTGGGGAGCCGCCGAGCGGGCACAGTGGCTCGCACGCCAACGCGTCCAGCGCAGCTACCACGATGAGGTGGTGGTCAAGGTGGATACGCTGCGGGAGCGCTTTGATGTTTCCCAATACGGTGAGCTGGACTATCCATCCGGTCGTTACCCGCTGTTCGCGGTGCGCAGCCGTCGCTGGGACGAGGCATTGCCGGTGATGTTGGTGACCGGCGGAGTGCACGGTTATGAAACAAGCGGCGTGCAGGGGGCACTGCAGTTCATTGATCAGCATGCGGCCGACTATGCCGGTCGCTGCAACCTGCTGGTGGCGCCCTGTGTCAGCCCTTGGGGTTATGAACGCGTGCAGCGCTGGAACGCGCAGGCATTGGACCCGAACCGCTCGTTCGTGCCAAACAGCCCGGCACAGGAGTCGGCAGCGTTGATGGCGCTGGTCGCCCCGTACAAGGGCCGGGTGCTGATGCATATCGACCTGCACGAGACCACCGATACCGACGAAAGCGAGTTCCGCCCGGCGTTGGCCGCGCGCGACGGCAAGCCCTTCGAGCCGGGGGAGATCCCGGACGGCTTCTATCTGGTGGATGACACCGAGAACCAGCAGCCGCAGTTCCAGCAGGCGGTCAACGCCGAGGTCGCCAAGGTGACCCATCTGGCGCCGGCCGATGCGCAGGGCCAGATCATCGGTTCGCCGGTGGTTGCCGAGGCGGTCATCGAGTACCCGCTGAAGGCGCTGGGCCTGTGCGCCAGCATCAGTGGGGCGCGCTATACCACCACCACCGAAGTCTATCCGGACAGTCCCAAGGCGACTCCGCAGCAATGCAATGATGCGCAGGTTGCCGCGGTGCGGGGGGCGTTGGACTATGCCCTGGCGCAGCACTGAGCTGCGGCTTCTGCAATAGATGCAGTGCGCGCCCGGCAGTTGTGCGGGGCGCGTCACCTGATGCACTTTCACGCGGTGTCGGCGCGCGGCTGGTGAGCATGGCGGCATGAAAACGTCATTGGTTGTCCTGCTTGCGTGCCTTCCCGTCTTCGCTCATGCCGAAGATGCGCCGGAATACGACCGTCCCGGCATCGGCTTTTCCACCAGTACCGTGGGGCGGGGCGTTTTCGCCTGGGAGCAGGGCTTGCCCGATGGCAGCCAGGATCGCAGTGGCGGTGTCAGCACCCGGCAATGGACAGCCGCGACGCTTCTGCGCTTGGGGCTGGGAGAGACCATGGAGGTGCAGCTTGGCGCCGATAGTTGGAGTCGGTTACGGATACGCGGCAACGGCGCAGGTGAGCGCGATGACGGTGGCGGCGATGGCAGCATCGCGCTGAAGTGGGCGCCGGTACTGGCCGATGACCGCATCTCCGTTGCTTTCAAAGTCGGTACGACGCTGCCATGGGGCAAATCACCGCTGGGCGACAACGGTCGCGATCATGACGTCGGCGTCAGCTGGGGCCTGGATCTGGGCGAAGAACGCGCCTTGGCGCTCTACGCCGACCGGCAATGGGGCGATAGCGGCACCGGCTGGTTGTTCTCCCCCAGCTTCAGTTTTCCGTTGGCCCAACAGGTGTCGGCCTACGTCGAGGGTGGTTACGGCACCGGCGCGCAGTACATGCGTGCGGCCGGTGCCGGTGTTACCTGGATGGCGACCCCGCGCCTGCAGCTTGATGCCTCGCTGTTGCGCGGACTGGATGCAGACACCACTGACTGGCAGGGCGGGATAGGGCTATCGTTGTACTTCGATTGAACTACGCATCTTCAGCGATTTGTCGCCGGGCCGTACACGCCGCTGTAGCCTGACGCACAATTCGTGCTGCAGTCGCTGGTGAGCATGTTGCGCACGATCAAGCCAGCGTTGTTCTTGGAACGGAAGTGGCCTACGCCATTGCTGGTATCGCCGCCGCCGTAGTTGTAGGGGCTGCCATCGCTCCAGTCCCAATCGAAGCTATAGGCGCTGCTGCCTGCACCGACATCCACCTGGGCATAGACATTGGTGGCGCTGTTGAACAGTGCGCCGTCGGCACAGCCCGCGCTGTAGCTGGTGGTGAAGCAATGCACCTGGTCGCGCGAACCGGCGGTGATGGTGTAGAAGCGGATACCGCTGTAGCTGGCCGGAAACGTGCGCAGGCTGCCGTTGCCACTGCCGGTCCAGCGGTTGTAGCCGTAGTAGGTGATGCCGGTGCTGGGATAAAGGCCGAAGGTGTAATAGGTATACGGATAGACATAGGCCTCGGCATTGCAGGTCGGCGCCAACGCGGACTGGTAGCCGGTACTGCGGCAGGTCTGCAGCCCACGCAGGCCTCCGCCGATGTTGATGAAGCGGCGGATGCTGGCCTGGTTGCCGCTGTACTTGATCATTGCCAGGGCCATGGTGGAGCCCAGTGAGTGGGTCACGATGTCCACCTGGCTTTTGCCGGTGTAAGCCTTGACCTTGTCGATGAAGGTCTTGAGCACCTGGTAGGTAGCCGGCGAGTGGTAGTTGTACTGCGGCGCAGCGCGCTCACTGGCAGAGAGGTAGGTGATGCCGAACAGCTCGCAATCGTTGTAACCGGCGGCCTTGAGCTCGGCATACATCGATCGCGGCGGCGTGGTGTAACCGCTGACCGCACCGGCGGGCATGTCGAAGCTGATGGCGCTGTCGCCGTTGCCGGGGATGAACACAACCGGCGTCCTGGTGGCCGTGCAGCTGCCGCCGCCAAAGCCACCCTGGCCAACGCCCGGGCTGAAGCCGCCCGCGTACTGGTTTGCGGTGCCGCTGCAGGTGTAGCCGTTGTTGCTGCCGCAGTCCAAGGCCTGGGCTTTGCCGGGCATCATCAACAGCATGGCGCTGGCCAGCGGTGCGGCCAGCGCGGCAAACAGCCACGAAGAAACAACAGGGACAGACCGAAGGATCGACATCTGACGGCTCCTGGCAGGTTACGTTGGAATTGCACCAGCATCCGCCCGGGCCTGCGTGGCCGTCAGTGTCCTTTAGGGAAACTTGCACTGCAGCAAGCGCCGGCCGGTTAGCGGCGCTTGCGCACCAGTGAGGTCGATGCCTGCAGGATGGCGCGGGTCAACAATGCCATCGTCTTTACCTCGCCCTTCCAGTGCTGCCAGTACAAGGGCACGTCTTCCCAGGCGCGCGCCTTGACGTAGACAAGTCGGCCGCTTTCCAGATGCCGCCGCACCAGCGGCAGCGGATTCATGGTCCATCCCAACCCGCCGAGGTTGGCATGGACAAAGGCGCGGGTGGAGGGGATCCACCAGGTGGGCGCGTTGTGCGGCTGCTCGACGCCGGCCAAACGCCGCGCGTAGCGGGCCTGCATGTCGTCCTTGCGGTTGAACACCAGCACCGGTGCCTGCGCCAGTGCCTGGGCCGTAACGCCCTTGGCGAAATGGCGGGCATGGAATTCGGGGGTGCAGGTGGCGGCGTAGCGGATGCTGCCCAGGGCATGGATCTGGCAGCCCTGGACCGGCTCGGACAGGGTGGTTACCGCACCCAGCACCGCCCCTTGCCGCAGCAGGGCAACGGTGTGGTCCTGGTCTTCGGTATGCAGGTCCAGGGTGGTGGAGGTGCTTTGCGAAAAGCGCTGCACGGCCTCGGGAAACCAGGTTTCCATGCTGTCGTGGTTGACCGCGACGGCGATGCTGGCGCGTGGCAGTTCGGCGTCGGAGATGCCGATGCGTTCGAAGGCATCGCGTTCCAGCAGGGCGGTCTGCTCGGCCAGCTGTACCAGCACTTGGCCCTCCGGGGTCGCCTCGGTGGGGATGGTGCGCTTGATCAACAGTTTGCCGACCCTGTCCTCCAGTGCCTTGATCCGCTGCGAGACCGCAGAGGAGGTGACGTTGAGGGAAAGCGCGGCGCGCTCGAAGCTGCCTTCGCGGATGACCGCGGCCAGGGCCCGCAGCTGGGCATGGTCGATGCGCATATTAAGTTCTACTAAAGATGGTTAACGAAGTTTAGCTCTACTTTTTGATGTTGCATTGCGACAATTGCCGCGTCCGGACGTAACGGTGGGTCCACCCGCTGCGTCCTCCCCCCAGGTAACAAGGTTTCTGCCCCATGTTTTCGCTTATTTCCGCCCAAGCTGCCGGCAGTGCCTGGCTCAGTGGTGCCGGCATCGGTATCGGTCTGTTCGCCATCGTCGGCGCGCAGAGTGCGTTCATCCTGCGCCAGGGCATCCTGCGCCAGCATGTGATCCCGATCATCGCCACCTGCTTTGCGATCGATGCCACCTTCATCCTTGCCAGCGTGACCGGCCTGCGTCGCCTGACTGACCAGCTGCCGTGGCTGACCACGGTGCTGTTGTGGGGCGGCGTGGCGTTCCTGACCTGGTATGCCTTGCAATCGGCGCGGCGCGCGGTCGCCGGTGGCGGTGGCATGAAGCTGGATGACAACGGCACCCAGTCGTTGCGGGCAGCGCTGATGGCCGCGGCGGGCTTTTCGATCATCAATCCGCATTTCTGGCTGGACATGATGGTGATCGGCTCCATTGCCGACAATTTCGGTGAGTCGCGCATGGCATTTGCGGCCGGCGTGGTCACTGCCAGTGGCGTTTGGCTGACGGTACAGGGCCTGGGCGCCCGCCTGTTGGCACCGTTGTTCACCAAGCCGTCCACCTGGCGGATCCTGGACGGCACCATCGCGGTGATCCTGAGCGTGCTGGCCTTGACCCTGGCGATCCGCGGGGTCAACTGAGCCACCCACAGACCAGGCCGGCGGTCGCGTCGCCGCCAGCCTGGTGCACGGTCCAAGCGGTGGCTACTTGTCCATGTTCCAGCGCGCCGGCCAGTCGTGCAGGAACGCCTCCACGCGTGACAAGGGCATGGGCCGGCCAAAGACATAGCCCTGGCCTTCGGCGCAGTGTTCTTCCTTGAGCTGGGCCAGTTGCGCGTGGGTTTCGACACCTTCGATGGTGGCGGTGATGCCCAACTTGGCGCACAGGTGTGACACCGCACCAATGATCGCGCTGCCCTGGCTTTGTTCGCCCAGGTCGCGGATGAATGACTTGTCGATCTTGACCTTGTCGAACGGGAACGCACGCAGGTAGCCGAGCGAGGAGTAGCCGGTGCCGAAATCGTCCATCACGATCGAGACCCCGGCCATCTTCAGTCGCAGCAGGTGTGCCGAGGCGGCCTGGATGTTGGCGATCAGTGCGTTCTCGGTGATCTCCAGTTCCAATCGCGACGGCGCCAGGCCGGCAGCGGCCAGGGCCTGCTCCACGGTCTGGGCCAGGTCCGGTTGGGCCAACTGCGAGACGGACAGATTGACTGCCACCTTCATGTCTTCGGACCAGCCCACCGCATCGCGGCTGGCCTGGCGCAACACCCAGTTGCCCAGCGGCACCATCAGCCCGATGTCCTCGGCCAGGGCCAGGAACTGGCTGGGGTCCAGCAGCCCGCGCTGTGGGTGGTTCCAGCGCAGCAAGGCTTCGAAGCCGGTGACGCGACGTTGCAGCAGATCCACCAGCGGTTGGTAGTGCAGCTCGAACTGCTGCTCCTGCAAGCCGGTACGCAGCTCCGTTTCCAGTTTGCGCCGGCGTTGCATGCGGGTGTCCATTTCGGTCTCGAAGAAGCGATAGCAGCCGCGGCCTTCCTCTTTCGCGCGGTACAGCGCCAGGTCCGCATTGCGCATCAATTTGTCCGCGGCATCGGCCTGGGCATCGATCAATACGATGCCGATGCTGGTACCGATGACCAGTTGGTGGCCATCCAGCTCGAAAGGTCGCCCGAGCACGTCCACCAGGCGCGTTGCCAGCGAAGAGGCGGCTTCCGGTGCACGCGCTTCCGGCGCCATCAGCACCGCGAACTCGTCGCCACCCAGGCGAGATACCACATCGTTCTCACGCACGCTGCCCAGTATCCGGTGCGCCACTTCCTGCAACAGACGGTCACCGATGGGATGGCCCAGCGTGTCGTTGACTTCCTTGAAACGGTCCAGGTCGAGCAGCAACAGGGCGCTGGCATGGCCCCGGTGGGCTGCGGCCAGTGCATGGCCCAGCTTGTCGAACAGCAGGCTGCGATTGGGCAGCGTGGTCAGCGGGTCGTGCTGGGCGAGATAGGTGATGTGTGCCTGTGCCTGCCGGCGCGCATCGACGTCCTCCAGCACGCCTGCCCAATGGCTGTTGTCCCTGGCTACCGGTGCCCCGCGGGCGCGCAACCAGCGCCACTTGCCGTACAGGTCCAACACCCTGAACTCCACATCCAAGGGCGCACCATGGGTGAAGCTCTGTTCAAGTGCGATCTCGATCTGCGGCAGGTCGTCTTCGCTGACCCGTCGCAGCCAGCCCTTGCCCAATGCGGCCTCGTCGGGTTGGCCGGTCAGCTCGCGCCAGCCGGTGGCCGAACGCACGGTGCCGTTGCGGTCGGATTCCCAGAGCACCAGGGCGCCCGCCTCGGCCACGGCGCGATAGCGCTGTTCGCTGGTCTTCAGGCTGCGGGCCAGGTCGCGCGCCTCGTCCGCGCTTTTCTTGAGGGCGTTGACGGTGTCGTTGAGGCTGTCCTGCAGGCTGCGGACCTCGCGGATGGTGGACGTGGGCATTTCGGCCGAAGGGACGTCGTTGGCGACCACGCTGCGGCCTCTCTGGGCCAGGGCCCGGATCGGCAGCAGGATGCCGCGGGCGACCGCATTGGCGGAGAACAAGGCGATCACTGCGGCCAGCACGCCGCCAAGGATGATCCCCAGCAAAGGCCGTTGCCAACGCGCCTGGAAGCTCTGCTGCGGCTCCCCCACCACCAGCGCCCAGCCGGGTGCGGCCTGCAACAGGTTGAAGGCGAAGATGACCTTCTGCCCTTCCTTGGTGCTGGCATTGAACAGGCCCGAGCGTCCACCTGCACGCTGCAGCGCGTCCCAATCTGGAACCGGCTTGCCGATGTAACGCTCCGGCGAGCGCGAGCGGGCAGCGATCACGCCGTTCCCGTCTACCACTGCCACCAACAGGCTCTGGTCGCTGCCGGAGCGCAGCACGGTATTGATCAGGCGATTGGAGGGTTGGACCATTGCCAGCACATGCGAGCGCCCATCGCTGTCCTGGAAGGGAAGGGCAATGGCGACTTCAGGAGTGGCGGTGTCGGCGCGCGAAAACAGGTTTGATACCTGTACCTTGCCGGTTCGGCGTGCTTCCCGCAGCAGGGTCGGTGGCAATGCCAGTGCCTGCGCGGAATCGTCGGCAATCAGGGTGATGTCGGGGTTGTCGGCAACCCAGCGCTGCAGCTGCGGTGCCGATGCCTGCGCCTCCGGCGCCAGCACCGACAGCAGACGCAGCTGGTTGATGTTGTCTTCCACCCCCTGATCCACGCCGCGAGCGAGGGCGGTGGCGGTTTCCTGCAGGCGTTGTTCGGAGTTCTGCCGGTAGTCGCGGGCGGCGGTCCAGACAGCGATCGCGCCGATGACCAGCAATGGCAGCAGGGCTGCGAGGATCAACAGGTGCAGACGGGAATGGAGGCTGCGTAGACGCTCGGTCTGTTGTGGAACTGGAGCTGCGCTGATCGACAAACCAAAAACCTCCGATGCCCTTGGACATGGCGCTTGGACATCGGCTGGCGCCACGGCGGTGGACCTACTGTGCCCACCACTATGAACGCTGTTATTGCACGAACTCAGGGCGGGTGGAAGACGCTGCTCAGGACTTACGGGCGTAAAAAAATGGAGAAATCCCAGCCACGTAATCGCAATTCTGTGATTGCGTGATTCAAGTCACGCAACCGCTGACGGCTGCGTCACGGTAGCCGTTGGGCGAACAACCACGTCCACATGGCCGGGTTGCGGTAGGTCGGGTCCCAGGCGTTGTGGTTGGTGTCGGGGTATTCGGTGTAACGGAAGCCTGCGCCCAGGCGCGTGCTGGCTGCGGCCAAGGCACGGTCATCATGGGTGGGGACCAGGTCATCAAGGGCGCCGTGGAATATCCAGGTGGGAACATGGCGCAGCCGGGTGACGGTAGCGGTGTAGGGGTCAGTGCTGCCGGCAACCTGGTCCACCAGCAGGCCTGCCCGCTCTTCGCGCGGCGCCAGCAGCGCGCCGCAGATCGGGACCAGGGCAGCAAACTGGTCGGGGCGGGTAAGCGCCAGTTCCCAGCTGCCATAACCGCCCATCGACAAGCCGGTCAGGTAAATGCGTTTCGGGTCGGCGTGAAATTCCTCGCGGGCACTGTCCAGTACCGCCAACGCCATGCGTGCGTTGCGACCGCGCCATTCTTCGTTCTCGGGCACGTGCGGAAATACCACCAGCGCCGGAAAGCTGTCCATGTTCTGTTTCAGCCATGGACCCACGCCAGCCTCGGTGGGCTTGATGCCGTCGTCACCGCGTTCGCCTGATCCATGCAGGAACAACACCAATGGCAGCGGCTGCGTCGCGCTGGCAGCAGGAATGAACACCTGGTACCGGTACGCATGCCCTTCAACGGTAATTTCGCGGGCGACGAAATGGCCGCCGCCGGAGGCCGGGGCAGCAAGGGCGGGGGTAGCTGGAGCGAAGATCAGCAATACGGCTGCAAGCAACATCGCAGGACGCATGGGACAACTCCCGATGGGCAGGCTGCAAGCCTAACGCAGGTGATGGGGCCAGATCGTCCGGGTATGCCAGAATTGGGTGATCGGGCGGCCACGGTGGCAGCCTTGGGAGCCTGGCATGAAGAAGTGGTTGGTCCTTGTACTGGTGATGTTGCTGGCCGGCTGCAGCCAAGGGCTCAGCGGGACCTGGAGCGATGCCATGGGCATGGTCAGCTATACCTTCCAGCGCGATGGCAATGTCACCGTGGAGATGCTGGGCAAGGCCCAGCAGACGACCTATACGCGTGAAGAGGACAGCTTGAAGGTCAAGGTGCCCGGTACCCAGTCCGAAGCCGTCGAGTTCAAGGTCAATGCGGATGGCTCGCTGCAGGGGCCGATGGGCGTACGCCTGCAGAAACAGGAGAAGTGACCGCGCGCTGGCGCCGGCAGGGGCGCAGCACGGTTAAAGGTCTGCGGATGTCGGCCGTTATTTCTGGCAGTTTTTCGTAGATGGCGTGGCCGTGATCGGCATGGTGATCCTTTCCTCGTTGGTGGCGGGCCTGCTGGTTGGCGGGTGCGCCTGGCTGTGGCTGCGACGCTCGCCGCAACAGGTGGGCATGCACCCACGTGCGCGCATCCATCCCGCGGTCGTCCAGGAGACGGCAGCTGTCGAGGTGGAGGTGCCCGCCGCCGACATGCTGCAGCGACGTTTTCTATTGCTTGCACTGGGTGTTGAATCACCGGCGCTGGATGGACTGCGGGTACAGCGTGCCGTGGTTGATGACGTGGTTGCCGCACTGACGCGCGCCGACCTGTCTTCCCGGTACACCCCGCGCCGGCCCAACCTGTTGCCGCAGTTGATCCAGAGCGTCAACGACAGCACGGCATCTTCGCGCTCGATTGCCCGCATCATCGGCAGCGATGCGGTGTTGGCAGCAACCTTGCTGCGTATCGCCAACAGCGCGCTGTACCGGCTGCAAGGGCAGGATGTGCAGAGCATCGAGCGGGCGGTGACGCTGATCGGCAACGACGGTATCCGCCAGATCATCTCCGCTGCGCTGGTGCAGCCGGTGATGGAGTCCAACAACGGGATGGATGCGCGTTTCTCGACGTTGTTGTGGGAGTACACCTTGCGCGTGTCCTTGGCTGCAGCTGACCATGCGCGCAGCATCGAGCGCGAAGATGGCTTTGCCGCACAGCTGGCGGGCTTGCTGCTGGGGTTGGGCGCTGCCTTGACCATGCAGGCCAGCGCCGACGTTCTGGCCCGGCCACCGCTGCGGGTGCGGGAGCCCGGCACCTTGCTGGAGCTGTTGGAGCGCTGTAGCGCACCGACTGCCGAGCGTATCGCCCTGCACTGGAAGCTCGCCCCGGCCATGGTGCAGGCGCTGCGCCAAGTGGGTGATGTGGCCCCCGCAGGCCTGGCGCGTTCGCTGCAGGTAGGGCAACTGGCCGCCAGTGCGGCGATGTTGCACGCTCAGGGGCAATTGCAGGAAGCCGAGGCCGTGGCTGCGCTGTCAGCGCAGCTGCCCGAGCATGTCGCTACCTGGTTGTGGAAGCGGGTGAGCCAGCACGATAGCGGGCGCGTTTGAAGGCTGCCGCGCTAGAGCTGTGATTCCAGCGGCAGCCAGCTGATCACGCGCGTGCCTGCACGTTGCAGGAAGCGTGTGTCAGGCTCGGTGCGCAGGCTGATCGGCGTTGGTCCGCTGCGGTCCAGCCAACGCAGTTCCCAGTCCTTGTTCAGATACACCCAGTAACTCAGCTCGGGGCCGGACAAGCGTAGGTACTCCTCGCGCAGGCGCTGCGCCAGCACCGCATCGTCAAATACCGCGCCCATCTCGGTGTTGAGGTAGGCCGAGCGTGGGTCGAGGTTGAACGAGCCGACGAATCCACGCTGGTCATCCACCACGAATGCCTTGGTATGAAGACTGGCGCCGCTGCTGCCAAAGGTTGAGGCCTTGCTGGCATGGCCATGCGAGCGCAGTTCATACAGCTGCACGCCGCCGGCCAGCAATGGCCGCCGGTAGTGCATGTAACCGCTATGCACTGCGGCCACGTCGTTGGCGGCCAGGGAATTGGTCACGATGCCGACCTGTACGCCGCTCTTTGCCTGCGCGATCAAGGCTTTGGTACCGGCCGCACCGGGCACGAAATAGGGCGAAATCAACAGCGAACGATGTTTCGCGCTGCCCAGTATCTGTGCCAGATGGCTGACCAGCCAGTCGCGGGTATCGCCACCGCTGGGTTTGCGCGGCGGGTCGGAGAGGATCTGCACCTTGTCGGTCCAGTGCAGGCTCAGCTGCTGGCTCAGGTAGGCATCGCTGAGCCTTGCGCGGACGCGTTGCAGATAGGGCACGGCTTCCTGCTTGCGGGCATCGCGCTCGGCCTGGCTGATGAAGTTGGCCAACTGCTGGTTGGTGCTGTAATGCAGGGCGGCGATGGGCACCACGGCGTCGCTGTTCCAGAAGCTGTCGAAGACCTTGCTGGCATCATTGGCGACAGGCCCGGCCAACAGCAGGTCGAGATCGCGGAAGTTCACGTCCGGACGCGCGTCGAAATACTCGGCGCCGATGTTGCGGCCACCAACAATGGCCACCCGGCCATCGGCGATCCACGCCTTGTTGTGCATGCGATGGTTGATGCTGAACGCGCGTTGCACCATCTCCACCAACCGCCACAGTCCGTCGCGGTTGCGGAACGGGTTGTACAGGCGGATCTCGATGTTGGGGTGGTTGTCCAGCGCCAGCATCTGTGGATCCAGCCCGGCGGCATTCATGTCATCGAGCAGCAGGCGCACCCGTACACCGCGTTCGGCCGCCTCATGGACATCATGTGCCAGCAGATGCCCGAGCATGTCGTCGTGCCACATGTAGTACTGCAGGTCCAGGCTGCGCCCGGCCTGCTGGGTGATGATGGACCGCGCGGCGAAGGCATCCAGCCCGTCGGACAGGTAGACCGCACCGCTTTGCCCCGGGTGAGCGCTCAACAGTGGCGCCAACTGCCGGTCGATCAGGGTCTGGCCCGCCTGCACCGGCAATGCCTGCGAGGGTGTACCAACCGCCTTCGGGGTCAGGTGGTCCCCCAGCAGCAGGCCGCTGCCGATCAGCAGCACGACGGCACCAAGCACATAGGCGAAGAAGCGGAGCAGCCTTCCGGGGCGATGCGGTTTATTCATGCGTGCATCCTAGCCGGGTTCCCTGTTTGGCTGCATTTTGTCCGGTTTCATGACCTTCCGGGGGTGCGGCTGGCGGCCCGCTTGGGCGAGAATCGGGGTTTGCGCTTGCCTGGGCCCTGCAATGACCGAAGCTTCCCCCTCTTTCCGCGCGCCGAGTCTGGTGGTGCAGATTGTCATCGGCCTGATCGCCGGCATCGTGCTGGCAATGCTGTGGCCAACCGGTGCCGCCGCCGTGGGCCTGTTGGGCACGGTGTTCATTTCTGCGTTGAAGGCCGTAGCGCCGGTGCTGGTACTGGTGCTGGTGATGGCATCCATTGCCAACCATCAGCATGGCCAGAAGAACCACATCCGCAAGATCCTGGCGTTGTACGTGATCGGCACGTTGGCTGCCGCCTTGGTCGGCGTCGGGGCCAGTTTCCTGTTTCCCAGCACGCTGACGCTGAAGGCGGCCGAAGGCACGATGAGCGCTCCGGGAGGTATCGGCGAGGTATTGAAGACCTTGCTGATGCAGGTCGTCGACAACCCGGTGCATGCGCTGCTCAACGCGAACTACATCGGCCTGTTGGCCTGGGCGGTTGGTCTGGGCCTGGCCCTGCGTCATGCCAGCCAGGGCACGCGGACCGTGGTCAATGATCTGTCCAATGCCGTCACCTGGGTGGTGCGGCTGGTGATCAAGCTGGCACCGTTGGGCGTTTTCGGCATCGTGGCCTCGCTGCTGGCCGAATCCGGGCTGGGGGCATTGAAGGACTATCTGCATCTGCTTGCAGTGCTGGTGGGGGCGATGCTGTTCATGGCCTTTGTCGGTAACCCGCTGATCGTGGCCGTGGTCACCCGTCGCAACCCTTACCCGCTGGTGCTGCGCTGCCTGCGCGAGAGCGGTATCACCGCGTTCTTTACCCGTTCCTCGGCGGCCAACATCCCGGTCAACATGGAACTGTGCCGCAAGCTGGGGCTGCATGAAGAAACCTATTCGGTGGCCATCCCGTTGGGGGCGACCATCAACATGGCGGGTGCTGCGATCACCATTTCGGTGCTGAGCCTGGCGGCGGTGCATACGCTTGGATACCCGGTGGATCTGCCCACTGCGTTGCTGCTCAGCGTGGTTGCCGCGATTGGTGCCTGCGGCGCATCCGGCGTGCCCGGTGGTTCACTGATGCTGATTCCGCTGGCCTGCGGTCTGTTTGGTATTTCGAACGATATCGCCATGCAGGTGGTAGGCGTGGGCTTCATCGTTGGCGTGGTGCAGGATTCGGCCGAGACTGCGCTGAACTCGTCCACCGACGTGGTATTTGTCGCCGCCGCTGAGCAGGCGCGCGGGCGCGGTTGATGGGCAGGGCTGCACGCTTCACGCCAGCGGTACGCATCGGTGTCTCCATCGCGGTGGCAACGGGCCTGTACGGCATTTCTTTTGGTGCCTTGGCGGTGGCCTCGGGCTTCAGCGTGGCGCAGACCGTTGCGTTGAGCCTGTTGATGTTCACCGGCGGCTCGCAGTTCGCCTTCATCGGTGTGGTCGGTGCCGGCGGCGCGGGGGCGGCTGCATTTGGCGCCGCGACCTTGCTGGGTGTCCGCAATGCGGTGTACGGCGCGCAGATCAATCGCATGTTGCGCCCGCGTGGCTGGCTCAAGCCAGTGGCCGCACACGTGACCATCGACGAGTCGGCGGCGACGGCCGCCAGCCAGAGCGAGCCGCAGGAACAGCGCCGCGGCTTCTGGGTTGCAGGGCTGGGCGTTTACGTGTGTTGGAACCTGTTTACTCTGCTGGGCGCATTGCTGGGTGATGCGTTGGGCGATCCACGCCAGTGGGGCCTGGATGGCGCAGCGGTGGCGGCGTTCCTGGGCTTGTTGTGGCCGCGGCTGCGGTCGCGCGAGCCGGTCGCCATTGCGGTGGTCTGCGCCTTGGTGACGGTGCTGTCCTTGCCGTGGGTGCCGGCGGGTGTGCCTATCCTGCTGGCAGCTGCCGTGGCTGCGGTGTGGGGCTGGTACGGCAAGGGGCCTGCGGATGAAGGCCTGGAGCCGGATGTCGATCCCAACGCAAAATCGGAATCCATGCCATGACGCTATGGGTATGGATCGCATTGGCTTGCGTGGCAGCGTGGGCGCTCAAGTTCGCCGGCTATCTGGTGCCGGTGCGCTGGCTGGAGTCGCCGAGGATGAATCGTGTGGCTGGCTGCCTGACGATAGGCTTGCTGGCGTCATTGACCACCATGAATGCCGTTTCGGCCGGGCAGGGGCTGGCCTTCGACGCGCGCATGGCTGCCGTAATCGCAGCTGCCGTGGCGCTGATGCTGCGGCTGCCGTTTCTGGTCGTGGTGATCGTGGGGGCCGCAGCGGCGGCGTTGCTGCGGATGGCTGGAGCGGCGTAAGCCGTGGAACCCGTGATTTACGGGCAACGCATTGCGCGCCGTTCCGCGGTGTCGGTTGCGGCGGTCACCGACGTTGCTCCCAGCTTCGCCGCGCATGCCGCTCTTGCGATCTGAATCAGAACTTCTGATCGATGGCCAGATAACGCCACTGGCCTTCAGGCATCTTGCTCAGGCCGATACGGCCGATGCGCAGGCGGCGGATCTGCTCCGCCTTCAGGCCAACCTGGCTGCACATGAAGCTTATCTGCCCTAGGCGCACATCCTTGATCGCGAAGCGCAAGCGCTGCTCGCTCTGCCAGCTGATCTTGGCCTGCGGCAGGCCGCGGCCTTCATAGACCAGGCCGTGGGTGAGCTTGGGCATGGCCCACGGGCTGGGTTCGCCGCTGACTTCGACCACGAATTCCTGTTCCAGGCTGGAACCGGATTCGAGCAGGTGGCGGCGCACGCGCCAGTCCTGGGTCAGTACCACCAGACCGCTGGCGGCATCGTCCAGCGGCATCAGATAGTCCAGGCGCTGGAAATGACGGCGCAGCGGGCGAATGCCGGAAGCGTCGTCGGCAAAACGGTTGTCGTCGCTCAGCAAGGCGACCAGTTGCTCGGCGCTGCAGCCGGCCGGCTTGTTGATCAAAAAGGTGGCCGCTTCGGCCGCTTCAGTGCTGCCCTCGGCGGCCAGGGTGATGATTTCCTCGGTCACCATCGTCTGCGGGGTTTCCACCACCACGCCATCGACGCTGATCCAGCCGCCTTCGATGTACTGCTGGGCCTGCGAGCGCGAGCACTGCAGCTGCGCGGCAACGCGCTTGTCGAGACGGATCGGGGTGGTCATGGCATCACAGGGTTCTACGAAGGCCGGGGAGTGTAGCGCCGTGGCGGGGCCGGGGCGATGGGCGACTCAGCCGGGTTCATGTTCCAAGGCGGTCAGGTACAGGCGCAGGTCGAACTCCAGCTGGTGGTAATCCGGCTCCATATGCAGGCACAACTGGTAGAAGGCCTTGTTGTGGTCAGCCTCCTTGATGTGCGCCAGCTCGTGCACCACGATCATCCGCAGGAACCCGGCCGGAGCCTCGCGGAACACGCTGGCGATGCGGATCTCGCGGCTGGCCTTGAGCTTGCCGCCATGGTTGCGGGAAATGGCGGTATGCGTGCCCAGCGCGTGCTTGACCACCTGCAGCTTGCCGTCATACAGCACCTTGCCCAACGGCAGCGACTGGCGCAGGTAGCGTTCCTTGAGGCCCTGCACGTAGTCGTAGAGCTGGCGGTCGTTGCGCACCGCGTGCGGATCGGCATGGCGCTTGCGCACGGCTTCGCCCAGCTTGCCTGCGTCCAGCAGCTCGCGGGCGCGCTGTTGCAGGTGTTCGGGATAGCCATTCAGGTATTTCAGCGCAAGCATCGGGATTTGGGCAGGGCGGGGCAGACCGCTATCATGGCAGCCTCGGCAACAAAACCATGAACAACGACGATGGCAAAGGGTAATCCGCTGCAGGAACAGCTGCTCAAGGCTGGTCTGGTGAAGAAATCGCAGGTCTCGCAGGTGGCGCGTGAGCAGGTCAAGGCCCGTCATGGCAAAGGCCCGGCGACCGCGACCGACAGCCAGCGTGAGGCCGAGCGCGCGCGCGCCGAAAAGGCCGAGAAGGACCGCCAGCTGGCGGCCGAGCGCAATGCCCAGCGTCGTGCTGATGAACTGCGCGCGCAGGCCCGGCAGATCATCAGTGACCGCAAGCTGCCGCGCGCCGGCGAGCTGGAATACCGTTTCAACGATGGCACGCTGATCCGCACGATCCTGGTTACCGAGGCGCTGCGGACCCAACTGGCCAATGGCGCGCTGGTGATCGCGCGCGATGGCGACAGTTTTGCGCTGCTGCCGCGTGTGGCTGCGGAAAAGGTGCGTGAGCGTGATGCCAGCCTGATCGTGCTCGACCACGGCCAGAGTGCGGACACGCCAGTGTCCACCGGCAATGCCGAAGACGATGCCTACTACGCCCAGTTCCAGGTGCCTGACGACCTGATGTGGTGAGTTCGATGGCGGCAGCCGCATAGGCTGCCGCTATCAGCACAGGCGCGCCCGTCTATCCATTGGCAACGCCTATGCGTGAAATCCGAACAAACGATTTCACCGTTGCTGCTTCGATCGCGATGCTGGGGCCTCCCAATTGGAGAGACTCCGCATGACGCATCGCACCTTGTTTGTCGCGATCACCCTGGCTGCAAGCCTGCTCACCAGCACGGCCAGCGCCGGCAACCTGACCCGCGACAATGGCGCGTTGGTGGGCGATAACCAGAACTCGCAGACGGCCGGCGCCACTGGCCCCGTGCTGCTGCAGGACGTACACCTGATTCAAAAGCTGCAGCGCTTTGATCGTGAGCGCATTCCCGAGCGCGTGGTGCACGCACGCGGCACGGGTGCCTATGGCGTGTTTACCGCCAGCGAAACCCTGAGCGACATCAGCTAGGCCGAACTGTTCACGGCAGGCAAGCAGACCCCCGTGTTCGTGCGCTTCTCTTCGGTGGTGCACGGCAATCACAGCCCGGAAACCCTGCGCGACCCGCGCGGCTTCGCGATCAAGTTCTATACCGAGCAGGGTAACTGGGACCTGGTGGGCAACAACTTTCCCACCTTCTTCATCCGCGATGCGATCAAGTTCCCCGACATGGTGCATGCGTTCAAGCCGGACCCGGACAAGAACTACGGTACCAACCGCACGCTGTTCGATTTCTTCCAGCATGTACCGGAAGCAACCCGCACCCTGACCCAGCTGTTCTCCAATGAAGGCACCCCGGCCAGCTACCGGCAGATGGATGGCTCTTCGGTGCATGCCTACAAGCTGGTCAATGCCGATGGCCGGTACCGCTATGTGAAGTTCAGCTGGAAGAGCCAGCAGGGCGTGCGCAACCACGACCCGAAGCAGACGCAGGCGATGCAGGGCCGGGACTTCAACCACATGTCGCGTGATCTGATCGAGGCGATCGACGCCGGCAATTTCCCGAAATGGGATTTGTACCTGCAGGTATTGGAGGCCGAGCAACTGACCAGGTTCGACTTCGACCCGCTCGATGCCACCAAGATCTGGCCCGAAGCGCTGGTGCCCTCGCGGCGGATCGGCAGCATGCAGTTGAACCGCAACCCGGCCAATATCTTCCAGGAAACCGAACAGGTAGCGATGGCCCCGGCCAACCTGATCCCCGGTATCGAAGCCAGCGAAGACCGCTTGCTGCAGGGGCGCTTGTTCTCCTATGCCGATACGCAGATGTACCGCTTGGGCGCCAACCACCAGCAGCTGCCGATCAACCGCAGCAAGGTAGAGGTCAACAACAACAACCAGAACGGCGCGATGAACATCGGTGCGCGCGTGGGCGAGGTCAATTACGAACCCAGCACGCTCAACCCACGCCCGCAGGCGGCTGCTGCGCGTTACAGCAACCTGCCGCTGGAAGGCATGACCCAGCAGCGCCGGATCGCGCGCGAGCAGAACTTCAAACAGGCCGGCGAGCTGTACCGCAGTTTCGACCGCAAGACCCAGCAGGACCTGGTTGAACAACTGGGTACCGCCCTGGGTGAAGCGGACGTTGCCGCACGGCAGACCATGCTGTCCTACTTCTACAAGGCAGACGCCAGTTACGGCGAAGCACTGACGCGGGTGGCCAAGGGTGACCTGGCGCAGGTACGCACACTGGCCGACACGCTGGTCGACTGACCGTCACCTTGGAGCTGCCGTGGGTGGCACCTGCCTCCCGCGGCAGGCAGGAGTTGATCATGAAAATTTTTCGTATTGCGGTGTTCGTATTGCTGGGCGTTCTCAGCCTGCCAGGCATCGCCGCACCCCCCATTGCGCAGAACGCCGCGCAGATGCGGCAACAACTGGATCGCTATCTGTTCGACGCCGCACGTGCTGGCGACGTGGAGATGCTGACGACCTTCATCGACAGCGGCTACGACCTGGATCGCCAGGATGCCAAGGGCTATACCGCCTTGATCCTGGCCGCCTACCACGGCCACAAGCCGGCGGTGCGGCAACTGTTGGCTGCTGGTGCAGACCCCTGCCGGGAAGACAGCCGGGGCAACACGGCGCTGCTGGGCGCCATCTTCAAGGGTGAAGTCGGCATCGCCCGCCAGTTGATGGCGGCGCCCTGCACGGTGGAGCATCGCAATCATGCCGGCCAGACGCCGGCGATGTTTGCCGCCTTGTTCCAGCGCGCCGAGATACTCCAGGCCTTGCAGGCTAGCGGCGCAGACATGGACGCCCGCGATGCTGCTGGTAACAGCGCGCAGGCCCTGGGGCGCGGGGAATTCGCGGGGCATTGATGCCCCGGGCCTGTTCAGCCAGCTGTACGTCCGGGTAGCCGGGGCTTGAATTGTGTCCACGCAGGCGGCAGCTTGGAGTTGTTGCGGTACGTGGAGACAGGACATGGCTACCGGTTGGGCGGGCGATACCGCCGTTCAGGATCAGATTGACGCCACCGTCGAGGACGCGATCAAGCGTGCGCGCAGTCGCATGCCCAGCGGCCCGGGGCTGGAGCACTGTGAAGAATGCGATGCCCCCATCCCGGAGGCACGGCGCAAGGCCGTGCCGGGCGTAAGGCTGTGCGTTGCATGCCAGCAGGCGCAGGATGAGGAAGAGACGTTTGCCGGCTATAACCGGCGTGGCAGCAAGGACAGTCAGTTGCGATAGGGAAGGGGGCGGCGCGCTGTCTCGCCTTCGTTTTTGCCTTTGCCCTAGCCTTGGCCTTTGCTTTGGCTTTTGCTTTTGCTTTTGCCTTTGCGGTCGCAGTTGCTACGGCTTCTGCTCTTGCTCGTCATCCTCGCGAAGGCGGGGATCGCTCTTGCCGTTGGCTCTTTGCTTTGGCTTTCGTTGTTCCCCAACGAAAGCCAAAGCCAAAGAGCGATCCCCGCCTTCGCGAGGATGACGGCAACATCAAAAGCCGAAAGCCGAAAGCCCTCAGTCCTTCCCACCCACCGTCAGCACATCGTTCAGATATTGCTTCTGCACCACCCGCTGCACCAGTCGCGGCCGCTCCATCAACACAAAGCGCACGCCCTTGACCGTCTGCGGCGCCGCCTTGCAGATGAAGCCAAATCGCTCGTACACCGGTACCGCAATCTCCGAGGAGTTGACCGTGTATTCGCGGCGGCCATGGATGCGCAGGGCGTGTTCCCACAACTGCCGTGCAATCCCACGGCGACGCGTGCCACGACTGACGAAAAGATGATGGATGTGGCTATCGTCGCGCATGGCGATCATGCCGGTCAGTGCGCCGGCCTCCTCAACCACGTAATGCGCGAATTCCTTGTCGGCCAAACGCTCGGCAAAGCTCGCCGGCGTCAACGATGCCAGGAACGCGTGTGCGCTGGCGCCGGTATCGGCATCCAGCAGGTGCCGCGCCAACGGCGTTACCAATGCGCTCAACGCCGCAGCGTCCGCTGCGGTGGCGTTGCGCAGAATGCTGTCCTGATCCACGTGCTCCCCCTGTAACCCACCCCCACAATCAGGGGCGTGGGCCGAAGCATACCTGCAGGCGCCGCGTAGAAAACGTGTACGCGGCCGCAGGTCAATGCTTTTGGCCGCCCAACCGGAAGCTGCTGCCCCAGCGCAGCATGGCGTACAGGCACCACAGCCAGCCTGCGGCGGCGATCAGGCCGCCGACCAGGCCGATATGCTGCATGCCCAGCTGCAGGCTGACCTGGCTGCCGATCAGGGCGCCGGCGCCGATGCCAATGTTGAAGATGCCGGAGAACAAGGCCATTGCCACGTCGGTGGCGTCTGAGGCCAGGTTCAGGACCTTGGACTGCATCGACAACGCGAAGCTGATCATTGCAACGCCCCATACCGAGACCAGCACGTACAGCAGCCAGCTGCTGTGCAAGCCGGTACGCAACAGCAACAGGCTGGCAGCCAGCATGCCGATCGCGCTCAACAAGAAGCCACGCGGCCAGCGCAGGCCGTAGCGCGAGAACAGCACGCTACCAATGAAACCCATCCCGCCGAACAGCAGCAGCACCAAGGTGGTCACATGCGCATCAAAGCCACCAATCTTCTGCACGAAAGGCTCGATATAGCTGTAACCGGTGAACTGCGCCGACACCACCACCATCACCAGCAGGTACAAGGCCATCAACGCCGGGCGCCGCAGCAGCACGGGAATGCTGCTGGCCGACCCGCTGTTCTGGCTGGGCAGGGCGGGTAGCAGGCGCGCCAGAACCAGCATCACCAGCAGGGCGACGCCGCCGATGGCCATGAAAGTGATGCGCCAGCCCAGCAGCTCGCCAACGATACGACCCAGCGGGATGCCCAGCACCATTGCCACCGAGGTACCGGTTGCCAACAGGCCCAAGGCCTGCGGCCGCTTGTCCTGCGGTGCCACGCGGACTGCCAGCGAGGCGGTGATCGACCAGAACACCGCATGGGCCAGGGCAATGCCGACCCGGCTGGCCATCAGCACCGGATAACTCCAGGCAATACCGGACAGCACGTGGCTGAGGATGAACAACGCGAACACCCCGAGCAGCAGCTTGCGGCGATCGAAATTGCGGGTCAGCAGCATGCACGGCAGCGAGGTCAGCGCCACCACCCAGGCGTAGATGGTCAGCATCAGGCCGACGTGCTCGATCGGCTTGCCGAAGCTGGCGCCGATGTCACTCAGCAGGCCGACGGGGACGAACTCGCTGGTATTGAATACGAATGCAGCCAGTGCCAAGGCGATGACGCTGAGCCAGCGCTGGCGGTCGCTGCGAGGATCCTGGACGACGGCAACGGCAAAAGCATCGCCCGCCTGCGGGGCAGGGCATGAGGTATTGGAAGAGGCGGACATTGCGTGCGGGCTTGCGACCGGGCCGGTCGCTCAATGTTGGCGATTTTCGCATGGCGCGCGTGGACGCGAGCAGAACGCTGTGGATCGGGACGGGCTTGGCGCGGGTTTGTTCAGGTGGTTGATGGGGTGGGGCTGGGTTTTGGCCAGATGGTGGAGCCTGAGTTGCTTTGCGATGGCTTTGCCTTCGCCTTTGGCTTTGGCTTGGCCTTTGCCTTTGCCTTTGCCTTGGCCTTGGCCTTGGTCTTGGTCTTTGTTCTTGTTTTTGTTTTTGTTTTTGCCGTCATCCTCGCGTAGGCGGGGATCGCTCTGGCTTTGATTCTGCCGTTGCTCTTGGCTTGAACAAACCAGTAGACGGAACCAACGCCCACGGCAAAAGCGGCAAAGGCCAGAGCCGGAGCCAAAAGCCAAAGCCAAAGCGATCCCCGCCTGCGCGAGGATGACGGCAAAAACTGGGTCAAAGGCTGAAGCAGCGGCCCAAGCAAGCAACGGCCCAAACACGCAACGGCCCAAACACGCAACGGCCCAAACAAGCAACGGCCCAAACAAGCAACGGCGAAGACAAACGAAGGCCAGGACCAACGTCAATGCAACGCCTTGAGTCAAAGCCGTCGCCGCAACAGAAAGCGCCAAAAGAAATCCCCGCTTTCGCGGGGAAGTCGGGTTGCAGCGCAGGCAGTCGTTTATCTGGTCAGGACAACTCAGCCGTCGCCCTGCAAGCTGGTGGAGGCCGCATCGCTACCGCGCCAGCGGCGCAGGCCGCGCTGGAAGAACAGGCTGTTGGGGATCTGCATCAATGTGCCGTCCACCGGCCCACCGACTTCATGCAGGGTGGTGTAGATGAGGTTGATATCAGTAACCACGCCCTTCAGCCCCGGCTTCTCGCCGTTCTCCAGCAGTTCGATCTGGTCCCCCAACCGGAACGGGCGGGTCGTGAAGATCAGGAAGGTGCAGAAAATATTGGAAAGCACACTCCAGGCCGCGAAGAATGCCACCGCACCGACCGCTGCAAAGCCGGTGAACGCCGTCCACAGCACGCTGGCCTGCACGTCCAGTGCATGCAGGATGGCCACCAGCGCCACCGCGCCAATGATGAAATTGGACAGGCGCCGGATCGCCATCTCGATCTGCGCCGGCAGTGTGTAGTGCTTGCCCACGCGCGCCAGCAGGCGCCGCGTCAGTAGGCGCAGCAACCAGGCGACGGCCAGGATCAGCAGGATCTCCAGGCCGGTGTTGATGGGGTCAATCCATTGCTGCATCGAGGCGGGCAGGTAGTGCTTCATCAGGAGTCCTTGTACTGCGTCAGTGCTTCAGCGCTGCTTCGGTGTGGCGGGGATTGCCGTCATTGGTCGCAGGCTGGATATGCAGAAGGCGCGCCAGCAGCGGATAGACGTCGACATTGTCGATGGGCGCGATGGTGACGCCCTGGGCAAAGGCAGGGCCATAGCCGATGAAGGGCGAATACATGTCCGGCAAGCGATTGTCGTAGCCGTGCTCGCCAAGCAGTTCGTGGCCCTTGCGCTTCTCGGCCTGTCGCGTGGTGACCTGCCAGCCCAGCTCGGCGGTGCAGATATAGGCGGGTACGCGGCGGTGATGGCCGTATTCGTAACGGGCCGCGATCTGTTCGCGGGTGATGCACCGGAAGTGCGGATAGTTGCCGATCAACAGCTTGGCCACGGCCGCCTCGCCGCCGGGCAGGGCGTTGAACGAGGCGTAGGCGCCGGTCCAGCCGAAGTCGAGCTTGCTCACGTCGACGAAGTCATCCAGATAGATCTGTTTGTCGGGGCTGGTGGCGGTCATGCCGTGGTCGGAGGTGACCACGATGTTGACCTTCTGCTGCAGGCCTTGGGTGCGGATGCCGGCCAGCAATTCGCCGATCGCGCTGTCCACCTCGCCCAGCGCGCTGTTCAACTGGGTCGAGTCGGGGCCATGAAGGTGCCCCATCGTGTCGACCAGGTCGAAGTACAACGTGATGAAGTGCGGGCGCTGCGTTGCCGGCAGGGCCAGCCATTCCAGTACCTGCTGCACGCGCTGCTGCGACGTCACCTTGATGTCGAACGGGCGCCAGAACTCGGGACGGGCGCCGTGTACCGGTGCCTCCGAGCCTACCCAGAACATTGCCGCCGCGCGGCCGCCCTGTTCACGCACGCTGGTCCACAGGGGCTTGCCGTCATCCCACCAGCGTTCGTCGCCGACCGTGGCTGGGTCGAACATGCTGAAGCGCACGCCCGGAATCTCCGGGTCGGTCATGAAGTTGGCAATCACACCGTGGTGATCCGGTCGCAGGCCGGTGACCAGGGTGTAGTGGTTGGGGAAGGTGATCGAGGGATAGGACGGGCGCATGTACTGCGCGCGTGCTCCACCGGCCGCCATCGACGACAGGATCGGGGTCAGGCCCCGGTCCAGATAGTCGTTGCGGAAGCCGTCGATGGAAATCAGGATCACCGGTGCTTCGGCCTGCTGCGGCATGGGGGCCGCGATAGCAGGGGTATCGGTGGGGGCGGGGGCACTGGCGCAACCGAGCAGGGCAAGGGCGGCGCAGATCAGCAGGGCGGGGGTTCGCAACATGGGGCAGCAACGATCAGGTGAGCACCGATTGTCGGCCAGCGCGGGGTTTGCTGCCAGTCGCAGGGTGGCTGTGGGCCAGTTTGGCAAAGAATCCGCTTGGCTTTAAACCTTTTGCCTGCTCGCCGCATCCAATGGATATGCTCGACACCACCATGCCCGCTGCCGCCTCTTCATCGCCCGCCGTGGACGACGCTGCGTTGGCCCGCGCCGCTGCCGCCGGCGACACCCATGCCTACGAACGCATCTACCGGCGTCATTCCCCCCGGCTGTATGCGCTGCTGTGGCGGTTGTGCGGTGGCAACGCGACGCGGGCAGAGGACGTGCTGCAGGAAACCTTCATCCAGGCCTGGCGCAAGCTGCCGCAGTTCCGTTTTGAGAGCGCGCTGGCGACCTGGCTGCACCGTCTTGCCGTGAATACCGCGCTGATGGAACTGCGCGCGACCACCTTCGAGTCGCTGGATATCGGAGAGACCGGGATGGAGGTGCTGGCTGGAATGGCGGATACCCCGCGTTGCCAGGCCACCGGCATGGACCTGGAGCGCGCGTTGTTGGCACTGCCGCCGCGTGCACGAGCGGTGCTGGTGCTGCACGACATCGAAGGCTGGAAACACCAGGAAATCGCCGTGGAACTGCAGATGGCAGTTGGCAGTTCCAAGGCACAGTTGCACCGCGCGCGGAGTTTGCTGCGCACGCGGTTGGGAGATACGCAATGAATGCGCACGAACACGATTACGACGATCCGCTGGCACAGCGCCTGCGGGGCCTGCCTGCTGAGCGGGTGCCGCCGGCTGCGGTCTGGCAGCGCGTTGCTGCGGCAATGGAGCAGGTGCCGCGCGCGCAACCGCCCGTAGCGGCGCCGATGTCCTCTTCGCCCACCTCGGCCGGGCGCGCGCGGGGCGGGGTTTGGTTGCGCTATGCCGCTGCAGCGGTGGTGGTCGTGGCGGTACTGGCCAGTGCCGCCATGTGGTGGCAACCGCAACCGCCTGCGGCGCCGATGGCAATGCAGGAATCCGCCTTGCAGCGGCAGGCCAACACCATCACCTACCAGTACCGGCAGGCGATGGCGAGCATGCCGCATGACAGCGTACCGGTGGAACTGCAACCGGCACTGCGCGAACTGGATGAGAGCGCTGGCAGCATCCGCAGCGCCATCGCGCAGAGTCCAGATGCCACGTTTCTACTTGGACAGTTGCAGCGTACCTATGCGCTGCGGCTGGAACTCACCCGCAAGGGCGTCAACCCGACCGGAATTTCGACTTGAAGGAGCCCCTCATGAATGTTTCTTTGCAGCGTCTATTGGCAGCAGCCCTGTTGCTTGCGCCCCTGGCCAGCGCGTTCGCACAGACCGCCGTCAACCGCAGCCTGCCGCTCTCCAGTGGCGGCCGGGTGGAGCTGAGCAATGTTGCCGGTTCGGTCACCGTGCGCGGCTGGGACCGCAACGAGGTGCAGCTGACCGGCTCGCTGGGTGATGGCCAGCGCCTGGAAGTGGAAAGCAGTGCCAACCGGGTTGCACTGAAGGTTGTCTATCCGCACAACCGCACCAGCAATCGTGGTGCGGTGCTGGAACTGCGGGTGCCGCGCGCCGCGCAGTTGCAGGCCAGCACCGTCAGTGCGGCGGTGGACGTGGGCGAGGTCGATCTGCGTCGCCTGCAGGTCAACACCGTCAGCGGCAACCTCACTGCCAATGGGCGCGCCGGTGAGGCGGATTTGACCACGGTCAGCGGCCAGATCCGTTCGCAACTGCGCACCTCACGGCTGGATACCACCACGGTCAGCGGCTCGATCAATGCAGCCGGTGGCAGCGGTGGCGAAGTGTCGGCCAATACCGTGTCCGGCGGCATCACCTTGGACCTGGCCAGCGTGCAACGGCTCAATGCCGAGTCGGTGTCCGGCAGCCTGGGTGTGCGTAGCGCAGGTCTGCAGCCCGGCGGCCGGGTCAACCTGGAGACGGTCAGTGGCTCGGTGTCGCTGAGCCTGCCGGCCAGTACCTCGGCGCAGCTGAAGGTGAGCAGCTTCAGCGGCAGCATCCGGTCTGATGTGGGGCAGGTGCAGACCCCGCGTTACGGACCGGGCAAGAATCTTGATGCTCGCATCGGTGGCGGCGATGGCGATATTTCGATCCAGTCCCATTCGGGCAGCGTGCGGGTGAGTCTGGACCGCTGATGCACCCGTTCCTCCCTTGCTGCAGGCAAGGAGAGGGCTGGGGAGGCGGGCTTCAAGCTCCCTCCCTTTGCCGAAGGCAGGGGGAGGGCTGGGGAGGGGTAGCTCTTCGCTTTTGAGCGCTGCAGCGTGGCCGCTTACGCCACTCTCACACCTGCGGTGTTTGCCGCAGCGGCCAGCGCAAGGCCCTGCACCACGCCGAACGAGGGGTCGCCGTGTACCAGCGTGGCATTCGGGAACGCTGCCGCTGCTGCCTGCTGGATGTAACCGGCGCGCGACATGCCACCGGTCAGGAACACCGCTGCCGGCTCATGCCCGATATCCGCGCGGACCTGTTGCAGCAAGGTTTCCAGCTCGGACAGATAGCCACCGGCGGCTGCTGCCAGGTGCGGGGCATCGATGTCGACCGACAGGCCTGCTTCGATGAAGTCCAGCCCGCTGCGGTGGTTGGGTTGGCTGCTCAAGCCGATCTTGCACTGCTCCACCGCGCGGTACAGGCGCGCGGTGTTGCCGGTGTCCTGCAGTGCCTGCAGGCGCGGGCCGTAGGGCAGCTCCACCGCATCGTAGTTGTGCTGACGGAAATCGCGTTGGCGGGTCATGTCCTGCACCATCGCCGCTTCCACGTAGTGGTGGGCCGGCACGCGGGTGATGCCGCGGCCGAACAGTGGCATGTAGCCGGCCAGGCTCAAGGCCAGGTCGATGTCGGTACCGCCGCGTGCGATGCCCCAGGCGCGATGGATCTGTGGCGCGGCACTGCCGCCCACGCTGGCGTGGGCGATGTCGGTGGTACCGCCGCCAACGTCGACGATCACCGCCTCATGGCGCTCACTGCTGACGGCGTGGTAGTGCATTGCCGCCGCTGCGGGCTCTTCCAGGAAATCAACCTCGTCAAAACCCGCCGCCATGGCTGCGCTGCGCAGGATGTCCAGCGCCTGGTCATTGCCGGCCGCGCCAATGGAGCTACGGAACTGCACTGGACGGCCCAGCAGCGCGCTGCGCACGTTGCGCTGCAGCTGGCGCGAGGCGGTCAGGCGGATATGTTCAAGAATGTGGGTGGCGATGCCGGTGATGGTCTGCTTGGCACGCGGGTGCAGGTTGTAGCCCAGCATCGACTTGGGGCTCTGCACCAGGTTGCCTTCGTTCTCTTCGAAGTAGGCCTCCAGCGCGTCGTCACCGTACACCGCGTTCTGCAGCAGCGTGGTGGAGCTGCGCGGTTCGCGGATGCGCTCTTCCATCCACTGGCGGCGCACCACGCGGATTGCATCGCTGCGCAGTTGCTCGTGGCTGCGGCTGTTGCCGGCGGCGCGTGCATCACGGCGGCCGGATTCGATCAGGTCATCGACCTGCTGCTCCAGCGCCGGGGTGAGCTCGAAATCATTGGGGTCACGCATCACCTCGGGGAAGTACACCGTGGTGCGGAACTGTTGTGCGTCACCAAAGCTCACCGGGACCACCTTGCCGTCGATATGGGCGGCGGCGGCCGAGTTGCTGGTGCCAAAGTCGATGCCGAGTTTCATGTTGCCTGCACGTCTTGCTGCTGAATCGGCCGCGCACTTTACTACGGTCGCGTGCGGGCGGCTTCACGCTTGGTCGGCTGGGGGGCGCTCCAGCGAGGCAAGGCGGGCCTGCCAGGCCTGTGGTGTCTGCGGTTTGACGAACAGCGCCACGATTTCCGGGTGGCGCTGGCGCGCAGCCTGCTCGATGCGGCTCACGCAGGCCTCGATCTGTGGCGTGGTGCAGTTGTCGTCGAACGCCGCGCTCAGTGCTGCCAGCACCTGGTTGGGGCCCACCTGTACGGTCAGGATGCCGTTGGCGCTCTCAATGTCCGGGTCGCTCTGTGCCAGTTGCAGCAGTGCCTGGCCAAGTTCAGGGTGTGCTGGCTCGCCGATCAGCAGGCCCTTGGTTTCGCGCGCCAGCAGGAACGCCGCCACCGCCAGTACCGCGGCAATGCCGATCGAGGCAATGCCATCCAGTTCGGGCATGTCCAGCAACTGCGCGCCGGCAAGACCCGCCAGCGCAATCAGCAGGCCGAGCAGGGCCGCGCTGTCTTCCAGCAGTACGGTAAAGGTGCTGGGATCCTTGCTGCGGCGGAAAGCCTCGAAATAGCCGTAACGGCCCTTGCCGGCGCGGAACTCCCGCAGCGCCACCCACCAGGAGGTGCCTTCGAACACCAGCGATATCGCCAGCACGATATAGGCAATGGTGTGGTTGCCGGCAGGCTCGGGGTTGCGTAAATGCGAGATGCCTTCATACAGGGACACCCCGGCGCCCATGGCGAACACCAGCACGGCGACGATGAAGCTCCAGAAGTACAGCTCGCGGCCGTGGCCCAGCGGGTGATTGCGGTCCGGCGGCTTGTTGGCGCGATTCAATCCATGCAACAGCAGCACTTCGTTGGTGGTGTCCACGAGGGAATGCACGCCCTCGCTGAGCATGGCCGAGCTGCCGGAAATGGCAGCGGCAATGAACTTGGCCACGGCGATGCCGAGATTGCCGGCCAGGGCAACGTAGATGACGAAACGCGAGCCACTGCTTTTTGCCACGACGCGATTCCGCTGACGCGGCGCTGGCCGCCGCGCCCGCACTTTCCCGCTGCGGACGTGGCGACGGTGTGAGCGGCCTTGGCTGAACGGCTACAATCGGCGGCCATTCTGTCGCCCGGGAGCCTCCCATGCCCATCACTTCCTGTCCGCAATGCTCGCTGGAGAACGTCTATCCCGACGGTGCGCTGTGGATCTGCGCCGATTGCGGCCACGAATGGACCCCGGGCGAGTCAGCGGAGTCCAGCGTGGTGGTGCGCGACAGCAACGGCAACGTGCTGGTCGCCGGTGACACGGTGACGGTGATCAAGGACCTGAAGGTCAAGGGCTCTTCGATCCCGCTCAAGCAGGGCACGGTGATCCGCAACATCCGCCTGGTCGAGGACGATGCCGAACATATCGAAGGCAACTCCGAGAAGATCAAGGGCCTGGTGCTCAAGACCTGCTTCCTGCGCAAGGCCTGAGCCACGTTCAGCGCGCCGCGTGGCGCGCTTCCAGGCGGCGGATGCCGTCGAGTTTGCTCTGGTAGACAGTGCGCCAGCGTTCCGTACCCCCCAGGTCGCGCGCGCGCGCCATCTCGCGCTCCGCCAGGCGGTTGTTGCCGCTCAGGAAATAGACCCGGGCCAGCCCGAAATGGAACTGGTGGGCCCTGCCATACAGACGTACGGCATGCTGGTAGTAGTGGGTGGCCAGCGCATAGTTGCCTTGCTTTTCAGCCAGGGTGCCCTGCAGGAATTGATAGAACGGATCGCGCTGCTGGCTGCGCTGCAGCCGTTGCTGCAATTGCGCGACCCGTGCGCTGTCGCCCATCCGCTGGTACAGCTTGGTTGCGTTGTGCAGGGCAGGGGCGTGGTTGGCATTGATCGAAAGTGCGGTTTCCAAGTCCTTCGCCGCCGCGTCCAGGTCGTTGTTGCGTGATTCCAGCACGCCCAGGTTGCTCCATGCAGCGGCAAATCGGGGGTCCATCTGCAACGCGGCCTGCAGATAGGCGCGTGCGGCGGTGGTGTCGTGTTGGGCCAGTTGCTCGGCACCACGGTTGTTGTAGAAGTGGGCAAGGGCGCGCGCATCACTGATCGGCTGCGGACCCCGACGGTCGTAGAGCACGTTGCTGTCCAGGTCCAGGGTGGCCTGGCGCCCGTGCATCCGCATCCCCACGTTGACGTGCCCGGCGTTGAAGATCAGGCCCTGGTCCTCGTACCAGGTCACCACTTGGCCGACCTCCTGCATACGCGCGTCCAGGCCTACTTCGCGCGCCAGGGCAACAAACAGCAGGGTGAAGGAGAGGCAGTTGGCGCGTCGCTGCCGCCAGGTCTCGGCGACGGTCAGGGTGGCTTCCGTGTCGTATTCCAAGCCCAGGCCCGAGCTCTCTGGCCGGAACACCAGTTCCACCAGGCGCTGCAGGCGTTGCTCGGGGGAGTTGGTGGTATGTACGACCTTTTCCTGCAGCAGGGCGCGGGCGTCGGCGGGCAGCGCCATCACCTGGTCCGGCGTAGGGATATCCGCTGGTGGCGGGGACAGCGGCTGCGCGGCTGCGCCGGCGCTGATGGCAAGCAGGAGCAACGCATTCCAACCGATCATGGCGATCACCAGAAGGCAGTGGCAGCGGCCGCAGTGTATGCCTGTCCGTGTCGGTTGGGGGTGCAGGCTGCACAAATCCACAGAGGGTGTGGACCAGACCCGGACAAACATGTGGATAACCCATGGCAGCCCTTGGGGTGCGGGGCTTGTTGGCCGGTGGTCAAATTTTGGTCATGGGCGGACCCCGGGGGGTGGGGTCTGCTAGTATCCGCGGCCCCAGACAGTATTGGCCGACGCAACGGAGCGGGTACGGCGGCCAGCTTTCGATACCAGACCATGACGAAGTACCTTTCCTCCACCGAGGCCCAGATGTCACTGGGCCTGGGCAGTGACATTCCAACCGAGCGCCTGTTCTTTGCCGTGATGCCGGACCCGATGACGGCCGAGCGCGTGGCAGAACTGGCCGATGGTCTGCGCGAGGAACATGGGCTGGTCGGGCAGCCGTTGGCCCCGGAGCGCTTGCATGTGACCCTGCATCACCTGGGCGACTACGCAGGCCTCCCCCCCAGCCTGCTGCCCAAGGTGCGACAGGCTGCGGCGCGGGTGCGCATGCCCGAGTTCGAGGTCTGCTTCGACCAGGTGGGCAGCTTTGCCGGCAGCCGGCAGAACCCCTTCGTGCTGCGCAGCGAGTACGGCGCCGAACTGCTGAACGGCCTGCATGAAGAACTGGCCCGTTGCCTGCACGGCGTGGGTGGCAAGCTCGACCCGCGCTTCACCCCGCACATGACCCTGCTTTGGGACAAACGGCGGATGCCGATCCAGCCGGTACAGCCTTTCCGCTGGTTCGTGCGCGAGTTCGTGCTGGTGCGCAGTTTCCTGGGACAGGGCCGTTACCAGATCGAAGGGCGCTGGGATCTGGGCTGAGCGGGCCGCACCGGACCGGTCCGTTGAGGGACAGTGGGTATGGTCCGGCACACGTGCCGACCGTTGCTTCGTGCCAAGATGCCGCCATGAACGACTTGCTGCAGACCTTGCCGCCGCCGCTGTTGGCCGAGATCAGGACCGCCTACGCGCAACCGCCACGGGCGTACCACAACTACGGCCATGTGCAGGCCTTGCTGCAGCATTATCGCGATGTCGCCGCCGGTCCCGGCTGGCATCAGCCCTTGGAAGTGCTGCTTGCGGTGCTGTACCACGATGCGATCTACGAGGCCGGCCGTGCTGACAACGAGCAGCGCTCGGCAGAGCTTGCTGTTGCGGGGATCCAGCGTTGGTTGCCGGATGCGGCGGTGGATGTGGCGCGGGTGAAGGCGCTGATCGAGCTGACCGCGCGGCATGGCAGCTTGACGGCTGACGGACTGGACGCCGACACCGCCTTGTTCCTGGACAGCGACATGGCGATCCTGGGAGCACCGGATGCGGTGTTCGATGCCTATGACCGGGGCATCGCCGAGGAGTACCAGGGCAAGGTGCCGGGCTTCCTGTTCCGTATCAATCGCCGGCGCTTCCTGAAGAAGGTCCTGGCGCAGCCACGGATTTTTTTCAGTGATTTCTTCCACGATCGCTACGATGCGCAGGCCCGCGCAAACCTGCGCCGCGTCAGCGGGTAGTGGCCCCGCTAGAATGGGCGCTGATTTGTTGCCGCCAGCGGCGTAGTCCTTGAAGCGATGAACGTTCCTGACACCACCGATAGCGATCCGCGCCCCCAGCCGCCCGAGGCACCCGGCCCCAACGAATGCTGTGGCAGTGGTTGTCCGCTGTGCGTGCTGGATCTTTACGCCGATGAACTGGCGTTGTACCGGCAGCGATTGGCGGATTGGAAAGCGCGCCATCCGGATGAAACGGACGCAGCCGTGTGAAACCGGCAGCCACGCCCCCGAAGACCCGCGTGTCCTGTGCGCGCATCGTTGCCGGCGGGGTGTTTCTGGTCTGCGTAATGTTCATCGCGCTGGTTGTCGCCTTGCAGTTCGCCAGGGCGGATCTTGATTGGACCCGTGCGACGCTGAGTCTTTACCTGCATGGACCCCATGGCCTGGCATTGCGCACCGCATACTGCGTGCTGGCTGCGGCCATCGCTGCGCTTGCATGGGCGGTATACGCGCAGACGCGTGTCGATGTGCGACGTGGTTTGCCCCCGGCACTGTTCTGCGCGGCAGCGTTGGGCTTGGCGACGGTTGCGATAGGCGATAGTTGGCTGCCGCGTTACCACCCCGTGCTGGCGCCGCTGGTACATGGGCTGGCCGCGCAGACGGCGTTCCTGTGCGTGAGCGTAGCCATGCTGCTGCAGGCCTGGTGTTTTGGCCGTGATCCGCGTTGGCGCGATAGCGCTCGCTGGGCATGGTGGTGGGCGTGGCTCACCTTCGCCGGCTTGTGGCTGCATGTGCTGTGGCGTGAAAGCCCACGTGGGCTCGGCCAGAAGGCGGTGATTGCTGCTGTAGTGGTGTGGCTGGCCGCGGTGGCGTGCATGTTGTGGCGCAATGTGGGCAAAGAAACGCCTGAAACCTCTGGTTGAGGTCACAATGGGGTACACCCATCACACAGGAGTACCTTCATGATCCAGCGCTTCGATACCGGCCCGCGCATGTCGGAAATGACCATCCACAACGGCGTGGCTTATCTGGCCGGCCAGGTACCGGAAGATACCAGCGCCGATATCGTTGGCCAGACCGAGCAGGTGCTGCAGGCCATCGACGATCTGCTGCGCCTGGCCCCGACCGACAAGACCAAGATCCTGCGCGCGGAAATCTTCCTGGCCAACATCGCCGATTTTCCGGGCATGAACGAAGCCTGGGACAAGTGGGTGCCGCAGGGCGCAACGCCGTCGCGCGCCACCGTCGAGGCCAAGCTGGCCAACCCGGCGTGGAAGATCGAGATCGTGATCACCGCTGCGGTGCCCTGAGACGTCCCCCAGCGTAGGAGCCAGGAACGAGTAACGCAGTAAACGCTGGGGCATCGGCCCCCGTTTTCTCGTTTCCAGTTCCTGCTTCTAGGTTGGCAGCATCTCGATGCAATCCACCGGGCACGGTGGAATGCAGAGCTCGCAGCCGGTGCACAGGTCAGCCAGCACGGTGTGCATGTACTTCGCTCCGCCGACGATGGCGTCCACCGGGCAGGCCTGGATGCACTTGGTGCAGCCGATGCAGTCGGCTTCAATGATCAGCGCAACTTGCGCCGGTTTGTGCTCGCCACGGCTGCGGTCGTAGGGCAGGGCGGGCACGCCGAGAATATGGGCAAGTGCACGCGCGCCAGCGTCCCCGCCGGGCGGGCAGTGATCGACACCGGCGTTAGCCGCTGCCATTGCCTCGGCATAGGGGCGGCAGCCGTCATAGCCACACTGCCCACACTGGGTCTGTGGCAGTACCCGGTCCAGGCGTTCGACCAACGTAGCCCGTCCTTCTCCCTCCGGGAGAAGGTGGCGCGCAGCGTCGGATGAGGGTTGGGTAATCATTGGAGGGTCCTGCCGTTTGCCCTCACCCCAAACCCTGTCCCGGAGGGAGAGGGGCTCAGGTCAGGCATTTGCCGCGATACCAGCGTTCGTGTGCCAGCGCCAGCATCGGCTTGTCTTCGCTGCTGTCGCCATAGGCGTGAATGCGAGGGAATGTGTTCAGGTCAAAATGCTTGCGGATCAAGGCCACCTTGCGGGGGCCGCAGTCGCCTTCGGCGTAGCGGCCGGTCAGGCGATTGTCCTGCACTTCCAGCCGGTTGCAGATCACCTGCAGGCCAAGCGTGTCACACCACTGCTGCAGATACAGATCGATCGAGGCGGAAACCACTGCGACAGTGTGGCCCTGCGCCTTGTGCCAGAGGATCTGCTCGAGCATCTCCGGGCGCACCATGCCCGGAATGTGCTCACGTGCATAGTCACGCGCCATCTGGCTGATTTCACCGGCATGGCGGCCGGTGAATACCTGCGAGGTGACGCGGCGACGGATGCGTTCGGCCGAGATCAGCTTCAGCCGGTAGGCCAGCAACCACGGCCCCACCCGCCACCATGCCTGCGCGCGCTGCTCCGGTGTGGCCACGCGCCGCAGGAACCGGCTGTAAGTGTCACAGACGGTGATGGTGTGGTCGAAATCGAACAGCGCCAGCTGCATGGTCTGATCCGGTCGGGAAGGGCGCGCCAGGCTGGCGCGCCGCTGCCATCAACGTACCGGCATGCCCGGCTGTGCGCCGCTGTCGGCGTCCAGCAATGCCAGCGCGCCACCGTCGAAGCCGGCCGACAGGATCATGCCCTCGCTCAGGCCGAAGCGCATCTTGCGCGGGGCCAGGTTGGCGATGAATACCACGTTGCGGCCGACCAGCGTTTCCGGCTCGGCATAGCTGCCGCGGATGCCGGAGAAGATCTGCCGCTGGCCCAGGTCGCCGGCGTCCAGCAGGAAGCGCAGCAGCTTGTCCGAGCCTTCGACGAAGCCGCATTCCAGCACCTTGCCGATGCGCAGGTCGAGCTTGGCGAAATCATCGATGCCGATATAGGCGGAAGCTTCACCTTCTGCCTTTGCCTCGGCCTTCACTTCAACCTTGGCGGGCTTTTCCGCCTTGGCCGGCTTGGCGTCGGTGGCCGGCTGGGCGGAGAGGGTGTCCTTCGAGGCGTCGGTCATTGCGTCAATCATCTTCGGGTCGATACGGGTGAATAGCGCCACATAGGCGGCGATGGTGTGTGCGGTAAGCGGCTTGGTGATGTCGTCCCAGCCCCGCACCGGGGCATTGAGGAAGCCCTCGGCCTGCAGCGCGGTGGCCGGCAACACCGGCTTCAGTGCGGTGACCAGCACGCGGAACAGGTTCAGGCCCTGCGTGCAGACTGCCTGCAGTTCGGCGTCGGCGCCTTCCTGCTTGGCGATGACCCAGGGTTTGGTGTCGTCGATGTACTTGTTGGCTTCGTCGGCCAGCGCCATGGTCAGGCGGATGGCAGCGGCTGCATCGTTGCGCTCGTAGGCTTCGCGGATCGGTGCCAGTGCAGCGACAAAGCGCTCGTACTGGGCCGGGTCCGGCAGCTCGTCAGCCAGCTTGCCGTCGAAGCGCTTGGTGATGAAGCCGGCGCAGCGGCTGGCCAGGTTGACGAACTTGCCTACCAGGTCGGCATTCACGCGGGCGGTGAAGTCGCTCAGGTTGAGGTCGAGGTCATCGACGCCACCGGAAGACTTGGCGGAGAAGTAATAACGCAACGCTTCCGGTGCCAGGCCCGAATCCAGGTAGGTGCGGGCCATGATGAAGGTGCCGCGCGACTTGCTCATCTTGGCGCCGTCCACGGTCAGGTAGCCGTTGACGTGCAGTTTGGTCGGCGTGCGCAGGCCGCTGCCCTTCAGCACCGCCGGCCAGAACAGACCGTGGAAATTGACGATGTCCTTGCCGATGAAGTGGTGCAGCTCGGTGTTGCTGTCGGCGGCCAGCACGGCGTTGAAGTCGTCGCCGGTTCTGGCGCACAGGTTCTTGAAGCTGGACAGGTAACCGATCGGCGCGTCCAGCCACACGTAGAAGTACTTGCCCGGCGCACCCGGGATTTCGAAACCGAAGTAGGGCGCATCACGCGAGATGTCCCACGCGCGCAGGCCGCCTTCGGCATCCAGCCATTCGGCCAGCTTGGCTTTCACACCGGGCAGGGCGACATCGCCGGCCAGCCACTCGCGCAGGAATTCCTGGAAGCGGCCGACTTCGAAGAAGTAATGCTCCGAGTCACGCATTTCCGGGGTGGCCCCGGAGACCACCGAGTGCGGGTCGATCAGGTCGGTGGGGCCGTAGGTGGCGCCGCAGACCTCGCAGTTGTCGCCGTACTGATCGGGCGACTTGCACTTCGGGCAGGTGCCCTTGATGTAGCGGTCCGGCAGGAACATGCCCTTGGCCGGGTCGTAGAACTGCGCCACCGAGCGGCGGCTGATATGGCCGGCGGCATCGAGTTTGGCGTACAGCGCTTCGGTCAGCTCGCGGTTGCTTGCCGAGTTGGTCGAATCGTAGTGATCGAAATCCACGCCGAAGGCCGCGAAATCGCGCTCATGGCTGGCCTGGATGTTGGCGATGAAGGTTTCCGGGGTAACCCCAGCCTTCTCGGCGGCCAGCATGATCGGCGTGCCGTGGGTGTCGTCGGCGCAGACGTACCAGACCTTCTCGCCCATCATTCGCCGTGCGCGCACCCAGATGTCGGCTTGGATGTAGCCCACCAGGTGGCCAAGATGCAGCGGGCCGTTGGCGTAGGGCAGGGCGTTGGTGACTAGGGCGTTGCGGGTCATGGCCATCATTTGCAGCGGGGGAATGGCGGATTATCGCATGGCTGAAAAGCGACAGCCCCGGGGAGGCCGGGGCTGCTTGTTTCCTTCTCCCTGCGGGAGAAGGTGCCCCATAGGGGCGGATGAGGGTGCGGGGCCAAGGCAGGCCATTGAACGGGTAGCGACTTCGTCGCCTTACCCTCACCCCAGCCCCTCTCCCAGAGGGAGAGGGGCTTCAAGCAAAGGCTTCAAACGGCTTACTGGTCGCGCAGCCAGGTCTGGGTGCGGCAGATGAAGGCGATGCAGCCGGATACGTCCAGCTTGCGGCCGTTGTCGACCAGCTCGACCTTGGAGCTGTAGGTCTTGCCCTTGGCCGGGTCCAGGATGGTGCCGTTGGCCCATTCGTTGGTGCCGTCCGGGCGCAGGTTCCACAGGATGGTCATACCTTCGATCGGCTTGCCCTTGTTGGCGCCTTCACACTTGTTGCAGACCGGGTGCGGGCCCTGCTCGGATTGCAGTACCTGCAGCACCTTGCCGCTGAGGGTGCCGTTGGCGGCCTGGGTGATTTCCACGATGGACTTCACCCGGCCGGTCTCGTCGTCGATGGTGCGCCAGCGGCCGGCGGCACTGTCGCTGGCATTGGCGGAGAAGCCGGCGGCCAGCAGCGGCAGGGCCAGCAGCAGGGTCTTGAAAGTAGTACGCATGATTCCCCTCCCAGGGTGGGTTTGATCAGCCGCCGGCGGCGCTGTTACGGGGCGAATGTAACCGCATTCGGTCCCGTACGGAATCCGCAGTGCAGCAGATTTGCAGCGGGGCATTCAGCCAGGTTCTGGCTGGGCCAAGTCGGTCGTGCGGGTGGGCACGGTGCATCCGGGACGACGGTGTAGTGCCGAGCCATGCTCGGCAGGGGGCTTTCCCGGTGATGCGCCAAAAGCTGCCCTCACCCCAACCCCTCTCCCGTGAATGGGAGAGGGGCTCGAAGCGCTACACCTGTAGTGCCGAGCCATGCTCGGCAGGGGCTTTCCCGGTGATGCGCCAGAAGCTGCCCTCACCCCAACCCCCGCTCCGCGCCCCGGCCCTTGCGCCAGCGCAAGGTCGTTCGAGGAGCAGCGAACCATGGTTCGCAAGCTGCTCCTCTCACCCCGCAGGCGGGAGAGGGGCTTTGAGCAAAAGCGGGGCGCACACCGCGCTGCCTACTGCACCGTCACCCTCTTGCGGTTGTCGGCCGAGACCCGGTCGATCAGCTTGTTGTACGGGTCGAAGCCGGCTTCGTCGGGCTTCTGGTCTACCGTGACCGTGATGCTGGGCGCGGCAGCGGTGATGTGGTGGCGCTGCAGGTACAGCACCTTTTCATCGCGCTCCTTGCCGGAAGCGCCCTTGGCGAATACCCCCACTTCAATCCAGTCATCCAGCGTCCCCGGCGTTTCCTTGCCAACACCGTCGGCGTAACGCTTGTCAGCATGCAACTGCAAGGTCACGTCATAGCGACCATCGGCGCGCTTTTTGGCGCTGGCCTCGACCACGCGGTTGTCATAGAAGCTGATTTTCTCGAACAGGTCGGTGATCAAGGCCTGCTGCTCGGGCTTGGCTTCGGCACGGATGAACTGCAGCAGCTCGGCCGAGGTGGTGTAGGGCGGCGGCTGGAAGGCCTTGGCCTGGATGAAGCGGGCCAGTCCACGGTTCAAGGCTTCCTCGCCCATTTCCTCGCGCAGGCGGTAGAACACCACCGAGCCCTTGCGGTAATGGATGTATTGCTGGTTCTCCACCCGATACAGCGGCAGTTCCTCTACATCTTCGCCGCCGCGGCCCGACAGGTAGTTGTCCAGCTCGTCCTTCAGGAACTGGCGCATATGGCCGCGCCCATATTCCTTCTCCATCACCATCAGCGCCGAGTACTGCGACAGCGACTCGGACAGCACGGTCGCGCCCTGCACATTGGCGCCGATGACCTGGTGTGCCCACCATTGGTGCGCCACTTCGTGCGCGGTTACATAGAACACGTAGTCGACATCATCCTTGTCGCGCAGGTCGGCGATGAACCCGATCGACTCCGAGTAAGGAATGGTGTTGGCAAAGCTCTGCGCGAACGATTGATAACCCGGGAACTCGATGATGCGTACCTGTTTGTGCTGGTATGGACTGAAGTTGGCTTCGTAATAGGCCAGGGACTTCTGCACGCCTTCAATCATCCGATCCACGTTGTAAGGATGCTTGGCGTCGTAATAGATCTCGATCGGGATGTCCTTGTGCGCAGCCTTCTTCACCGCCCAGCGTGCCGACAGGTAGGCGTAGAAGTTCAGCATCGGCCGGTCCATGGCGTAGCTGAAGCAGCGGCGGCCGTCGCGTTCGAACTCCTTCTGCAGGTAGCCCGGGGCCAGTGCGATCTGGTCCGGCGCGGTGCAGATGGTGCTGCGGAAATCCAGCCAGTCGGCATCGTTGGAGATGTAGGTATTGGCACGTGCGGCTTCATCCTCCAGCTTGGGCATGCGCGTCGGCTCGCCCAGGTCACGCTTGCGGCGTTCGTTGCGGTCGCTTATCTCGGCACCGGTGTCGTAGCCGAAGGCCGGTAGCACGCGGCTGTTGAAGAAGCTGCCGTTGTCGACGATCTGGGTCTGTGCCTGGTCGGCGGTGATGCCATTGGGATGGATGTCCACGGTGAAGCGGATATCACGTTCCTCGCCCGGCGCCATCGGTGTATCCAGATGATAGATGCGGTAGCCCAACTGTTCGTCGTGGGTGGTCAGCTTGGCGCCGCCCAGCTCGATGCTGGCCAAGGTCTTGTCATCGCCCATCACGACATGGATGTCGGGGATGGCAGCCGAATGCGTATTGCGCACGCGGTAGACGCCATCAATACGCACCGACTGCGTCTCCGGATGCAGGTCGACCCTGTTGTCGATGGCGACGATGCGCGGTTGCGGCAGGTCCTTGTATTTGCGGTACTCGCGCTCGTAGCGGGCCTGGAGGTCCAGCATCTGGTCCGGCGAGACGAACTCGTTGCGGATATTGGTACTCCAGTACAGCCAGCCGCCGCAGGCGATGAAGGCCAGCGTGGCGGCGGCCAGCCCGGCGCCCAGCGGCCCGCGCAGGCGCTGTTTGGCGAGGCGCAGGCGCTGCCGCCAGCCCGAATCCACACCGCGCACCCACAAGGCTGCACACAGCAACAACAAGGCCAACAGGAACAGCGCCCAGTAGCCCTGGAAGGCCAACTGCCCGCTCATGAAATGGCCGTAGCCGTTCATGTCCGAGTACGGCGCGATCGGCCAACTGCCGAAGTTGTACAGGTTCTGGGTGTAGTCCAGCATGCCCAGCACCGACTGCCCGATCAGCAACAGGATCAGCAGGGCATAGCCCATGAACTTGTTGTTGCTCAGCACCTGCAGCACCAGCGCCATGCCGCCCATCAGGATGTAGACCACCGAATCCAGCGCCAGCGTCTTCAAGTACAGCAGCGGCTCGATCTGGGTATAACCCTTGCTGAGCTGGATGGCGATTGCGGTCAGTCCGCCCACGGCCTGGAAGGCGAATACGACCGCAACCAGAGTGAGGAACTTGCCCAGCAGCGGCACCCAGTTCGGTACCGGCATGGCATCGCTGATGCCGGCGATGCGCGCGCTGCGCTCACGCCAGACCAGTTCGCCGGCGTAGAACAAGACGATGATGATCAGCAGGAAGCTGAAACTGCCCTGCAGTGCTTCCAGCATCTGCGAGGTCACCGGCCAGCTGGGCGTGCCGTACATGGTGCGGCGGTGCAGGGCGCTGGGGATGAAGTTGGCCATGCCCAGCACCAGCAACACCAGGAACGGCGCACTGCGGAATACGCCGAGCGCGTCGAAACCCACCTGGCGCAGCAGCTGCCGCCAGCCGGTCGCGGCGGTGAAGCTCGGGGTGACCTTGGGCGCAACCACATTGCTGCGCTTGCCATCGGTGGTGGCAACGCTGCCGGCCTTCTTGCCGCGCTTGCGGCCGGTGCCGCTACGTTCGGTGCGGAACAGGGCAAAGGTGGCCGTGAACAGCGCAGCGGTCACCGCCAGCCACAGCACCCGGTTTTCCAGCAGATAGCCGGTGAAGGCGGGCAGGCCGGTGTTGCGCTCTTCGGCTGACCAGTAGCGCATGGCCTGGCTCATCGCACGCATGCCGAGCGGATCGAGCAGCGAGGAGATCCGCATATTGTCGATATCGGCCAGCAGGGCGCGGCTGACACCGTACAGCACGAAGAACACGATGACGCCGATGTACACCCACAGGATGTTGCGGGTGGTCACCGCCAGCAGCGACAGCAAGGCGGTGGTGAACAGCACGTTCGGTACCACCATGAACGCGAAGGACCACAGGTAGGGTTTCAGCGATACCGGGCCGAGCCGAGCGGCATCGATCCATGGCATGAACTGGGCGATGAACAGCCCCACGGCGATGATGACGTACATCAGCAGGCTGGCCAGCAAGGCAGCGCCCAGCCGGCCCAGCAGGTAATCACGACGTTTGATCGGGCTGGAGAACACCAGCTCCGCGGTGCCGAGTTCAAAGTCACGCAGCAAGGCATTGCTGACGAACAGGGTGACCACCAGCAGACCGATCAGGGTGAAGGAGGTCATGAAGGTGGCGATCACCGATGGGGCATTGCGGTGCACATTGCCGATGCCGCCACCGATCTGGACGGCGTCACTGGACGCGGCGCCGAACGCGATCAGCGCGAACAGTACGGCAAGCAGCCATAGCAAAGGAGAACGCAGCTGCTCACGCAGCTCGAAGCGCAGGAAGGCGAAGGTCATGGTCGTCTCCGTCAGGCGGCCTGCGCCTGCAGGCGCAGGCGCAGGAAGTAGACGTCCTCAAGACCGGGCGCCACCGGCTCAAAACCCGCTTCAGGGCAGCTGTCGGCAAACACATGGATCACCGGGTGACCGCCGACCAGACGCGTCGACAACACGGTGAAGCGGTTTTCGTAGTCCGGCAGCGCGGCCTTGGCCACCTGCTTGCGCCATACCTGCGCCTGCAGTGCGTTGATCGCCTCGGCTGGTCGTCCGGTCAGCAATACCTCGCCCTTGTTCATGATGGCCATGGTCGGGCACAGGTCGGTGACGTCCTCGACGATATGCGTGGACAGGATCACCGCCACGTTCTCGCCGATCTCGGCCAGCAGGTTGAGAAAGCGATTGCGTTCTTCCGGATCCAGGCCGGCGGTGGGCTCATCGACGATCACCAATTGCGGGTTGCCGAGCAGCGCCTGGGCAATGCCGAAGCGCTGGCGCATGCCACCGGAATAGGTGCCGAGCTTGCGCTTGCGCGCGTCCCACAGGTTGACCTGTTGCAGCAGGGCGTCGACCACTTCCTTGCGCTGCTTGCGCGCGGTCAGGCCCTTGAGCACGGCGAAATGATCGAGCAGGTCCAGCGCGCTGACCTTGGGATAGACGCCGAAATCCTGCGGCAGGTAGCCGAGCTTGCGGCGCAGCGCGTCCTTGTCGCGCAGGATGTCGATGCTGGCGCCGTCGGCGGTAGTCAGCGTGGCGCTGCCCGCATCGGCTTCCTGCAAGGTGGCCAGGGTGCGCATCAGCGAGGACTTGCCGGCACCATTGGGACCAAGCAGGCCGAACATGCCGCGCGGAATGTCGAGATCGACGTTTTTCAGTGCATGTACGCCATTGGCGTAGGTTTTCGACAAACCACGGATCTGCAGCATGGGACCGGACCTCTCCTTGGATGATGACCGCAACAGTCGGTTACGGCCGGGCTTACGGCAATGCGCCGGAAGTCATTAGGTCCAGGGACGGGGGTAGAGCCGGGATGTGACCTTCGCCCCTCCCTTTTGCGCAGCAAAGGGGAGGGTTGGGGAGGGGTTGGCTTTGCTTTGCTGTTTAGCGGGTAAAGCCTCTGCCGAGCATGGCTCGGCACTACGGTTACGGTGCAGGCGTTTCGTACAGCTCCAGCGGCAGATCGTCGGGGTCGGCGAAGAAGGTGAAGCGGCGGCCGGTGAATTCGTCCACGCGGATCGGCTCGCAGGCCACGCCTTCGTGCTGCAGGTGGGCGACCACGTCGTCCAGTTGCGCAACCCGGAAGGCCAGATGGCGCAGGCCGCAGGCCTCCGGACGACTAGGCCGGGGCGGCGGGTTGGGGAAGGAAAACAACTCCAGTTGGCTGCCATCGGGCAGGCGCAGATCCAGCTTCCAGGAGTCGCGCGCGCTGCGATGGTTTTCGGCAATGACCTCAAGCCCGAGTATGCGCACGTAGAAATCGCGCGAGCGCGCATAGTCCGATGCAATAACCGCCACGTGATGGATGCCGCCGAGCAGGTTCATCGCGCGGCATCCAGCCAGCGGCGGGCAATATCGATGGCCAGCGCATAGGGTTCGGGCTCGTTGCGGTTGCTCAGCACGATGACCGTCAGTTTCTGCTTGGGGTAACGCACGATCACGTTGCGGAAGCCAATGCTTTCGCCGCTATGCCATAGGGCGTCGCCATTGATGCGCCAGCCAAAGCCATAGAACGGTACATCAGGCTCCTTGGTTGCGGTTGCCGGGCTGAAGGCAAGCTGGAGCGAGCTGGTCTTCAACAGGCGCTGGTCATACAGCGCCGCGTCCCACTTGGCCAGGTCATCAATCGAGGAGTAGATGCCGCCATCGCCCAGCACTGCGCTGGTGGTGCTTTGATCGGTGCGCTGCCAACGGCCATCGATCTGGCTGTAGCCATAGGCGCGGTTGGGCACCTCATCCACGCCATCCTGGTGCGCGTACGTGTTGCTCATGCCCAGCGGCAAGAAGATGCGCTGCCGCAGAAAGCTGGCAAAGTCGGTACCCGAGGCTTTGCCAGCGATCAGCGCGAGCAATGCATAACCACCATTGCTGTAACGGTAATCGCTGCCCGGTGCGAAATAGCTGCGATCCTGCTTCTCCAGCAGGTGCAACACGTCGAGGTCATGCACCTGGCGGCTGTCGGCCGGATCCATCAGGTCTTCGTAATCGATCAGGCCGCTGGTGTGGCTGAGCAGCTGGCGCAGGGTCATGGTGTCGGCGACGGCCGGCAGGCTGGGCAGCCACTTCTTCAACGGGTCGTCGATGCCCAGCTTGCCGTCCTCGGCCAGCAGCAGGATGGCGGCTGCGGTGAACTGCTTGCTGACCGAGGCCAGGCGGAAGTTGCTGGCCGGGGTGACCGGTGTGCCGTCTTCCAGCACTGCCAGCCCGTAGCTGCGGCGGAATGCGGGCTGGCCGTCCTTGAGCACCAGTACCGAGGCGCCGGGGACCTGGCCGTCATAGCGCTGCATCAGCGCATCCACGCCCGGGTCCGGGGGCATCAGTGGCGCGGCGGCCGCCAGGCTGGAACACGCGAACAGGCACAGCAGGGCAAGTCGGGGTTTCCAGCGTCGCATGGCGGCTCCTTGGTGGCGGGTCAGGCTTTCTTGGCGGCGATCCAACGGTCGATCTTGGCTTCGAGAATGTCCAGCGGCATCGAGCCATCCTTGAGGATTTCGTGATGGAATTCGCGTGCATCAAAGCGCTCGCCGAGCTCGGCCTTGGCCTTGTCGCGCAGCAGGCGGATCTTGATTTCGCCGACCCGGTAAGCCAGTGCCTGGCCAGGCAGGGCCATGAAACGCTCCACTTCGGCAGCGGCGTCGCTGGCTGGAATGTCCGCGTTGCTGACCATGTAATCAATGGCTTGCTTGCGGGTCCAGCCGGCCGAATTCAGTCCGGTATCGGCTACCAGGCGTACGGTGCGCAGCAAGGTGGTCTGCAGGTAGCCCAACTGATCGTAAGGGTCGTCGTACAGGCCGAGCTCCTGGCCCAGCGATTCGGCATACAGGCCCCAGCCCTCGACGAAGGCTACGTCGCCGCCCAGGCGTCGGAAGCGCGGCAGCGCGGTCAGCTCCTGCTGTGCGCCCAATTGGTAGTGATGGCCGGGGATGGCCTCGTGCAGGTATTGCATCGTCACCGACCAACGCTTGCGCGATGGCAGGTCGCCGGTATTGACGTACAACACACCGGGTTGCTGGCCGTCGGCGCTGCCAGGCTGGTAACTGGCGGCACTGGTGGTGGCGGCGCGGTCCGGCTCCACCGCCTTGATCTCGAGCTTGGCCTTGGGTTGCTCATTGAACAAGGTGGGTACCACCGCATCCACGCGCCGGCCAACCTCGGCGTAGCGGGCAAGCAAGGCGCTGGGGTCGCGGTAGACGAACTGGCGATCATTGCGCATCGAGGTGAAGGCTTTCTGCATCGATCCGCGGATCTTGGCGGCCTTCATCACCGCGGCAATGCGTGCCTGCAGATCCTTGACCTCCTGCTCGCCCAGCGCGTGGATCTCGGCGGGGGTGCGGCCTGGCGCGGTGCTGCTGACCACATTGTGCGTGTACCAGGCCTGGCCGTTGGGAAGCGCACTCATGCCGTCGGTGGTGCGCGCGGCGGCCATGTATTCGGTAGCGATGAAACCGCGCAGGGAGCGATAGGCCGGAATGATCCGGTACTCGATCATGCGCTTGTACTCGGCGGTGAGCCGGGCTTTGTCCTCGGCGGAGAAATCAGCCGGCAGGGTGCGGATGGGGCCCCAGAACAAGGTCTCTTCGGCAGTGGGCTTGATCACCGCATCCAGCTGCGGCAGCACTTTTTCCATCAGCGAGCGCGGCTGCACAACCCCGGCGGCGATGCCCTCGCGCATGTTGGCGATGGCCTGGTCGAACAGGGCCGGTATGCCCAGTGAACGCTTGGACCAGTTTTCATAGTCCTTGACGGTGCGGAACGGCTGCGCACCCGCGCCTGAACCCAGCACGGCGATGATGCTGGACAGGTTGTAGTACTGGTTGATCGGCAGCAGCCAGGTCGGGTATTGCTCACCGGCCAGGGACACGCGCGCATCGCGCACGAAGATCTCGTAACTGAGCAGGTCCTGCCCCTGCAGGCCGGCCGGGCCCACGGCTTCAACCTTGCCCAGCCATTCGACCATGAAGTCGTGTGATTGCTGGCGCGAGGCCGCTGACAGGAAATTGGGCAGCTGATCGTTGTAACGGGCATCGCCCTGGAAGGTGGCCTGCAGCGGGTTTAGCCGCATCGAGGCATCCCAGTACTCGTCGTAGATGCGGTTGAGCTTGGCGGGATTGTCCTGCCGGATCGGCAGTGGCGCCGGTGTTGCTGCGGCGCGACGGGGCGCAGGGCGCGGCGCACTGCGGGCGCGGGCGCTGCTGCTGGCGCGACTTTGCGCGGATGCACCGCGCTGGCTCTTCTTCTTGGCGGCATCGGCCGGTGCCGCTGTAGACAGGGTCATGATCGAGGCAAGGGCCAGCGCCAACAGGCGCAACGAGCTGTAAGGCATCAGGTGTTCCGCAAATACATCAGCCGGGGAGCTTGCCCGATTACACGGTTTGCCGCTAGGCGCGGCGCTTGGTGAATACGCGGAAGGCCGGCCCCGGCCACGGGGTGGTCAGCAGCGAGTTAGGCGATGGCGGCCCTGGGGCCGCTCCCGTTGGGTGCCAGCACACGAATCAAACGATCACCGGAAGGACACCAATGCCAGCGGGGGTCTCCCCCTGGAGCATTGGCGGGCAAGCTCAGCGATCGCCCGCGCGGGTGAAAGGCACGGTATCCGGGGCGACGGCGCCGCCGGAGATGATGAAGCTCATCGCCTGGTCCACGCTCCAATCGGTGGGGGTCAGCAGCTCCACCGGGACGATCTCCAGATAGCCCGAGGTCGGGTTCGGGGTAGTAGGCACGTAGACGGCGGCCAGCTCGCGGCCAGTGCCCTGTTCGCGGATCACCCGCGTCACCAGGCCGATGGACTTCATGTCCCGGTGCGGGAAGTCGATCAGTACCACGCGTTGGGTGCTGCCTGGCTTGGTCTGCAGGATGTCCAGCAGCTTCTTGGCGCTGTCGTAGATGATGCTGGCCAACGGGATGCGGCGGATCACCGCGCCGAACCAGCGCAGCAATTGCTGGCCGATCACCCGCCGGCTGAGGAAGCCGACCAGCACGATGACCAGCAAGGTGGCGAACAGGGCGATGATGTCCTGCATCCATTCGGCCTTGACCCATCCCAGGGAGTCGGGGAAGGATGCTGCGATGCGCTCGGACAGCGGCACCACCAGTGGGCTGCTGATGCCGGACAACAGCACGAATACGAACTTGACGACCACCCAGGTCAACCAGATCGGCAGCAGGGTCAGCAGGCCGGTGAGGAATAGACGTTGCAGGGAGGGGCGGGGGGCGGGGGCGACGGCTTCGGGCGACATGTGCTGATTGTAGCGGGATACGCGTGCCGGCTAAGCTGGATGCGTTCAGTGACGACGGATCGCCGAGGGAACGCTGTGTTGAATGGTTTGCAATGGATTGTGCGCGGTGCCCTGCTGCTGCTCGGTGCGGTGACATTGCTCTGGGCGGTGTCGCGGTGGATGCCGCTACCGGTGGCGCAGCAGCAAGCCTTGGCGTTGATGGACCAACCTGCGCACTTTGACGGTGACAACGCATTCGATGCGCTGTGGCTGTTGGATTTCGATGATGTCCCCGATGCTGCGAGAAGCGGGCTGATTGCCGAGGATGGCCGGCGCATCGCCGAGATTGCCAACACCCCCTTGGGCAGCGCGGAGGATGACGCCACGGTAATGGCCCCCGTTCTGCGCTCGGCACTGGGGCGCTACCCGCAAGTGGCTTCGATGGACGTGGTGTGCAATTGGAGCGAAGGCGATTGCCTGGAGCGGGTACGTCAGGCACCTGCAGCGCTGGAGACGGCTTTGCAGTCGCAACAGGCCTTGCTGGCACGCATTGCGGCGCTGTCTGCTTACGACCATTACCAGAACCCATTCGTCGCCGATGGCCGGGCGCCGTTGCCGGCCTTGGGCCTATTGCAACGCTCGACGACGGCGCATGCGTTGGCTCACGTCCAAGGCAATAGCGCGTCTGCGCTGGCGGGTATATGCAACGACACCCGCACCGCCAGGATGCTGATGTCACGCAGCGATGCCCTGGTAACCACGGTGTTTGGCGCGGCAATGGTGCGCGGCAACGTGCTTTTGCTGGCGGAGATACTGGCTGAGTTGCCTGTTGACCAACCTTTGCCTGCTGCCTGCGAGGGCGTGTTCACCACGCCCGCGCCGGAGCAGCTGAGCATGTGCACGGCCATGCGCGGTGAGTTCCGCATGGTCAGCAGGGCGGGGCCGGATGCGGGGCAGGCGATGAGCTTCCTGGTCTGGGACGCGCACAAGACCAAGGCGTGGACTGCACAACGCCTGCAAGGCGCCTGTTTGGCTGAATCCGAGCGCGCGCTGGCCAACGACCAGGCGCTGGCGTGGCAGGTATCGCCGCAGCCCTTGTTGCGGCTGGAGTGCGTGGCCAATGCCATGGGCTGCGTGATCAGCGAGATCGCCGGCCCGTCCTATGTGGGCTATACGTGGCGGCTGCAGAACGCCGGTGCCAGTCTGCGCGTGGCCGAGGCCTTGCTGTGGCTGCGCGCGCATCCCCAGTCCGGCGCGGACGAAGGTCTGGCGGCAATGCCGGCAGCCGTGCGTGGCCAGGCGCGGCCGCTGCGGGTGGACACGCAGGGTAGACAACTGCAGGTCGCGTTGTATGGCAAGCCCGGCACCGACGACTGGTTCAGCGTGCCACTGCCTGCAAGCCGGTTGCCTTGATTGCCTGCGCCTGCCAGGCGTAGCTCAGCCCGGATTGCGTGCGTCGGGTTTCAGTCGCACATACACCTGCTTGCGCACCCGTGCGACCAGCTCGCCACTGCCATCGACCACGTCGTTCTGGAACCAATGCAGGTACTTGTCACCGTTGGCGGTAGCTGCGCGGACCTCGGCCAGTGTGGCGTCGTCGAGCCTGAACTCGGTCGACACCACGCCGCGGCCCGGCTTGAGGAAATCGATGGTGCCGGCCTTGTCCCAGACGAAATAGCGGCTGCCCATGTTCTGCAACAGGCACAGCATCCAGAACGGATCGGTCATGGCAAACAGGCTGCCGCCGAAATGGGTGCGGACGTAGTTGACGTTCCAGGGCCGCTGCCTCAACTCCACCCGCACATAACGGTAGTCGGCACTGATGTCGGTGACGTGGATACCGCTGAACAGGAACGGTGGCCACAGGTTGATGCCAAAGCGGAACAGGCTGGCTTTCATTGCGTTGACGGGCGTGTGGAGGAGGGCGCCGAGTCTAGCATTCGCATGCGTATGGAGGCGTCAGCGCGGCCAGGGTGGGGCAATGCGGTAGCCGTCGCGGCCTGCCTCCTTGGCTTGGTACAGGGCACCGTCGGCGGCTTCGAACAGGCGCGCGGCGCTGTCGTCGGCGCCTGGCAGGGCACTGCAAAGACCAATGGTGACACTGGTGCGGGTGTGCTGGCCTTTGCCTTTTCCGGTGGCAATGTGCAACTGGCGCACGTGCCTGATCAGGGTTTCCGCCAACTGCTCGGCTCCCGCAGGCGGGGTGTCCGGGAGAATCAAGGCAAACTCATCGCCACCGAAGCGCGCTGCAAGGTCGCGCGGACGACGGGCAACGTCATCGATGGTGCGGCCAAGTTGCTGCAACAGGCGGTCGCCAACCTGGTGGCCAAAGCTGTCGTTGCATTCCTTGAAGTGATCCACGTCGATCAGCATCAGGGTCAGCGGCTTGCCGCTGCGGCGCGCCGCATCGTTTTCGCGGCGCAGGGTCTTCTCAAAGCGCATGCGATTGGCCAGCCCGGTCAGCGTGTCGCGGTTGGCCTGTCCACGCCAGTAGCGCATCTGCCATAGCGTCCAGCCCAACAGCATGACTGCGAAGCAGGCAATGGCCGCCACCGGTGCGAACCAAAGGTGGGCACCGCGCAGCAAGGCATAGCTCAGCAGCACCGGAGTGGGGATCGCCAACGCGGCAAACAGCCAGCGCAAGCGGATGCTGGAAGATATGCCGAGCGCACCCAACACCACCAGCACCGCGCACAGCGTGGTCTGCAACCAAGCGGGCAGGGGTACGACGGCGGCGTCGGCGAGCAGCATCGCGGCGACGTTGGCCTGGTATTCGCTGCCACTCATCCAGACGTCCTTGGACGTGGGTGTGAGTAGACGCGGGGCAAGCCCGCTGGCGGTCATCCCGACGATAAGCAGGCGTCCGTGCAGAAGCTCGGCTGGGACGCGTCCTGCCAGCACGTCGATGTACGACATCTGCGGGAAAGTGCCGGGTGGGCCGGCGTAGCGCAGCCGCACGTAGTTGTCCCGATGCCATTGGTAGGGCGAGCGACTGCGCGTTGTCGGTGCCACCAGCCCGGGCAATGGCTCGGAAACGCCTGACAACGCCGCACCCAAGGACAGCCAGTTCGGGTCGGCCAAACCTGCTTTCAGGTACTGGCCGCGGACCACACCGTCGGCATCCACCTCGATGTCGGTATGTGCAAGACCTGCGGCGACATCGGCGATGGCCGGGATCGGCAGCAGTTCCTCGGGCACGGATGCATCGCTCGCCGCTGCCGCAAGTACCGGCAGGATCACCCGGCCATTCTGTTGTACGGCCTCGGCGAGTGCCTGGTCCTGGCGGGCGTCCTTGCGATCGGCTTCGGTGAACATCAGGTCCAGTGCCACGCGTTCGACGCCTGCCTTGTGCAGTTCGTCGAGCAGGTGTGCATGGACACTGCGGGGCCAGGGCCATTGGCCCAGTTGCTGCAGGCTGCGGTCGTCGATGGCGACGATGGCCAGTCGTGGGTCGGGTGGATAATCCCAGTCGCCTGCCAGCAGGTCGTAGACGGCTTCATCCTGTTGCCAGAACAGGCGGGTGTGGCTGACCGCGCCGGCCAGCATGCCGAAGACGAGCGCGAACAGCAGCCGGCGACGCCAGCTCAGGCGCAGCGGCCTCATAGCACCAGCAACAACAGGGCGCCGGCACCGGCGCCATAGCACAGGCGGCAGCGCAGCTGGATCTGCTGGGCCGGCGAGAACGGGCTGGCATAGCCGTCATCAGCAATGCCTTGAATGCGGATGTACAACCTGCCGCCGCGCCAAGGCTGCTTGAAGGTGAGCTCAGGGCTGTCCACCAGACTGTCAACCAACGGGTTGGAGAAGTCCTGTGCGCGCGCGACCTGCACGCGATACCGCGGGCTGCTGTCGTCGGTTTGCCAGCGCAGGGTGAGCATGCCCTTGCCGGGCTGCAGCTGTTGCAGGGCCGGGTCGCTCGGGTCATCACTTCGCTGCAGCTGCAGGGCTTGTCCATAGGGCCCTGGCTGGCCGCTTGCATCCAGCGATGCCACCCGCCAGAAGTACGCGCCGGGCGCCAGTTCGGTTGGCGCGCGCCAGCGGGTGGCGGTGGTCTTTTGTTCGATCACCGGGTGCAGGAACCCGGCGTCGGTGGCCACCTGCAGCACGCTCCCGCTGGCGCCGATGACCTTGGCCCACTCGAAGCGGGGCTGGGGCTGCAGGACGATCTGGCCATGCCGCGGGGCAAGGGTAACCGGCGCCGGCAAGCCATCGGGCACCGAGAAATCGCGTTCCGCATCCAGGCCTTCGGCGCCGTCAGCGGCGATTGCGCGTACCAACAACCGAAGTTCGCCGGCAGGCAATTGGTCCACCCGCAGCTCGGTGGCGCTGGTTTCCTGGGCGAACAGCAGTACCTCCGGTGCGCCCGACTGCACCACCTCGACGCGGTAGCCGACAGCGCCTGCGACAGGCTCCCAGGCGGCCTGCAATGGCAGCGGCTGCAGGTGCAGGCGTTCTTCGCGAAGGCGTGGTGCGGGCATCAGCGCTTGCATGGCGGGGGGAGACTGGCCGTTGGTCGGCCCCAGGCTGGCATAGCCGGGCCCCACCAACTGCCGGCTGCCGGACGCGTCAACCTGCACCTTGCCTTCCATGACCTCGGTGGCGGCCACCTCGCCCTGGACACCGGCGCTGACCCGGAACAGCGTGCCGCGCACGCTGCTGGTCGCGGTGGGGGCGGTGATGATGTAACGCGAGGCCGGGCCACGCGCCGGGGTGACCCGGCTGCTGCTGCGGCCGCGTTGCAGGCGTAGTCGCGTGTCGACCATGCCGGTGTCGCCATAGCTGCTGAGCTGGTCCAACTGCAACTGCGAGTTCTCCCGCAGCTGCAGGCGCGAATCGTCGGCAAAGCCAAGCGTGACACTGGCGTCGGCACCGGTCTGCACGGTGCTGCCGATAGGCAGCAGCATGTCCTTCTGCAACGGCCGGCTGCCGCTCGCATCGCTGAGCTGCACCGGGCCACGCACGGCCAGCACCCGCGCCGGCGCCGGAGATACCCGCAACCAGGCAATCGGGAAGCGCAGCTGCCTGCCGGGTGGCAGGCGATACGGGTCATCAACGTGGTTGTGCGCCTGCAGGCGCTGCCAGGCGACATCGGCTTTCAGATAGCGCGCACCCAGGTCCCACAGGTTGTCGCCCGGGCGGACGCGGTAATTCCAGTCCTGCGCCTGCGCTGCGATGGGCGTGAACAACAGCAGGGCGGCAAGCAGCCACGGCCGCGTACCGGGGTTAACAAGATGGTGAAGACTGAACGTCACTGGCGCAGGGATCCTTGGTGAAAGGGACCATGACGCCGGCTTCCAGGCCGCTGCATCTCCATCCCCCGGGCGGCGCAACTGGGGTCGCGCCGCGCCCGCCGGTAACCGACGGGCTTCACATTTTCATCCAGAACGGATGGCGCCAGACTGAATGGGACGCAGGTCTCAGAACAGCAGCGAGGACATCCGGCGCCGATAGCGCCCGACCAGGTCTTCATCCTCGATGACGCGGAAGGCGTCGATCAAGGCCTTCTTCGGCAGGCTGTCACGGAAGCTGCGGTCGATGCGCAGCATCTCGATGAATTGTTCCAGCGCGGCCTCGTCATTGCCGCCGAGCAACTGGTGGATGCCGAACTGGTAACGGGCCTCCAGGTCGTTGCCGTCAGCCTGGATGCGGCTTGCCAGTGCGTCCGCGGTGGGGGCGCCCTGCAGGGCGTTGCCGAAATCCAGGCGGGCGCGGGCACGGATGGCGCGGTCATCGGTGGCCAGGTTGGCGGGCAGGGCATCCAGCAGCGGGCCGGCTTCGGCGGTGGCACCGGTCTTGATCAGGGCCAGGGCCAGGTCCAGCTTCAGCTCGGCCTTGTCCGGGTCGGCGGCGATGGCCTCGCGCAGGGCGGCGATTTCGGCCTGCGGGTCGATCGGCAGGGCCTCGGGTGGCGCGGCTTCGGTGGCTGCTGCCTCCAGCGGGACCACACCATGTTGGGTAAGGAACTCACGCAGTTGACCCTCCGGCATCGCGCCGGGAAAGCCATCGACAATCTGCCCGTCCTTGATCAGGAAGACGGTGGGCACAGAACGGATCTGGAAGGCGGCCGCAATCTGCTGCTCCTTGTCCACGTCGACCTTGGCCAGTTCGAAAGCGCCGTTGTAGTCACCGGCCAGCTTTTCCAGGATAGGGCCCAGGGTCTTGCAGGGGCCGCACCAGGTGGCCCAGAAATCGACCAGCACCGGCGTCTGCAGGGATTTCTGCAGGACCTCGGCTTCGAAGGTTTCGGTGGTGGCCTCGAATACGTGGGGAAGATCGCTCATGGCTGGCTACGTTGCGGACAGGAATACCCTTTATGGCGACGCCACTGCCGCTTCTCAACCGCCAAAACACACAGCCCGCCATGCGGCGGGCCGGTTACGGTCTGGCGAGCTGTAGTGCTCAGGGCTGCTGGGCCGGAACATCCTGGGGCTGCGCAGGCACCGCATGTACGGTAGCGGGCGCCACCGTCGGTGTCGCCGGCAACGACAGCTCAGGGTTGACCTGTTGGGCCTGCAAGGCCTTGATCTGCTGGTTCAAGGCTTCGAGCTGGGTATTGGTGGCGCGCAGGTCCGAGCTCAGCGCGACGGCCTGTTGCTTGCGTTCCTGCAGCGCGGTGCTGACCTGCAGCGACTGCTGGCGCTGCTGCTCCACTTCCTGCTGCAGGCCGCGCAGGCGGCGTTCGTTCATGGCGACGAGCTTTTCGCTGTAGGCCTTGCCTGCCTGCAGCCGCACCGTGTCCAGGTATACCTGGGCCAGTTGCTTGGTCTGCTCGGCGAAGGTCAGGTACAACGTTTCGGCGTTGTCCACCGACTCGGTGCGGATCACCCGCCAGAACTCCTTCTCGTGGAACAGCGCCACGTAGTAGTTCAGCGAGTCGGCATGGAACAGCAGGCTGGCACCGTAATTGCCGTTGTAGGTGGTGCGCAGCTCGGTCAGCTCATGGGCGTTCATCAACCGCTGCAACTCGGCGACGGTATTGCCTACGGTGGTGTCTTCGCTGTTGGCAGGGGCAGCAGGCGGCTCGGCTTCGCCGCGTTGCCAGCGCCCGGCCATGGCCTGCGGCGCGGCCAGCAGGCCGGTGACAACCAGCACGGCCCAGCACAGCCGGGTTGAAAGCGTCTGCATACGTCTCATGGTCCTCGTAATTCCCCCGAATTGCGATGGCCGTCGCATTATATGAATGCGCACGGATCGGCAGCGAGCATAGCACGCGTGTTGCGTTGTACAGCGGTGTCCTGGAGGCTTAGTAGCGCTCGTCATGGCCGTTACTCCACCAACTGGCTGCGGCCGCACTGGATCGACTGCATGTGCACGTCGGTGCGCCCCAATTGCAGCCCCAATACCTCCGACAACAGCGAGGACAACAACTGGCCGATGCCGTTCAACAGCGGCCGCAAGGTGTTGTCCACTATCGGCTTGAGCAACATGCACAGCACGCTGGAGCAGCTGCCGGTGCCGGTGACCGGGTTGTAGCTGCCGGTGCCGCTCAAGCCGCCGGGTTTGGTCTGCAGGTATTTGGCCAACGAGTTCTCCACGCAGGCGTTGTAGGCCAGCAGGCCGGTGAGCAGACCCTTGCAGGAGGTGATGCCGAGCACGTCGAGAAGACCGCCGATCAGGCTGGGGTCGCTGACATTGGTTTCGTACAGGAAGCCGTCCCAGACGTTGCCTTGCACCTTCTTGGGTGTGCAGCCCAGCAACCAGTTCTGGCAGGAGGGAATTTCCGTGGTCCAATTCCCGATGGCGGGCAGGTTGGCGGTGGGTTTGCCGTCGCGCAGGGCATTGACCACCGCCTCGGGTTGGTAAAAGCCGTTTACCTTGGTGGCTTCCAGGTACTGCGCGGCAAGGTCCTTGGCCGCGTCGCTGCTGTTGCCCTGTGGGGTGAACAGCGATTGCACGGTGCCGAGCAGGGTGTCCACCAACTTGGACACAAGCTCGCCGATGCGCAGCTCGTTGGGCTTCACCGTGCCGATCTGCCCTTCGCTCAAGGTCAGCTGATCGCGGGATGACAATGCATCCAGCGCGATGCGCTTGGTCAGCACGTTACGGCCCAGCAGGGTGACAAGCTGCTCGTCGGCCAAGCCGGTGCGGCACAGGTCGCGGGTCGAATCCCAGGGCGTGCTGGCCTTGCCGATGCAGACGTTGGCCACGGCGCTGGTGACGTCAACGGTGGCGGTCTTGGGTTGGGCGCTGCAGTTGATCGCGGTGAGTTGGCCAAAGCCATCGACCACGTCGATATAGGTGGGCAGCTTGATGCGTGTACCAAGCCAGCCCAGCAGGGTCCCCAATGCCGGTATGCGCTGCGAATCGATATCAAGGAACAGCCGCACCTGGCTGTTGTAGGCGGTGGTACCGACCGGTCCGATCGCGATCGAGGCCGGCTCGACGATGCTGGCCTTGGCTTGCAACAGCCCCAGCACATCAAGTTTGGGCACGGCCACGGCATGTTTGGAGTTGGCGATGGAAATGCTGGTGCCCACCAGTTCCAATGCGTTGACATCCACATCCAGCGCGCCACCCGCCGCTTCACTGCCGCCGACAATCTGTGCGAACAGGCCCGCGCTGGTGGCGGTGGAGCCCAGCTGCACCATCACGTCGTCCAAGCCGACCCTGGCCAGTTCGTTCTGCAACAGGCCAAGGCTCAGGCCCAGTACCTCCTGCTTGCTGCCCAGATCGGCCATCACCTCCAACAGTTTGGCCACCGAGACCTGTTGGGCGGCCAGCAGGCTGTTGAGTTCGCCGGCGCTGATGTCGGCGGCAATCGGTATGCCCAAAGCTTGCAGCAACCCGCGCGGGGTGATCTTGACCTGGGCCAGGCCCTGGTAGCTGGCCACCTGGGTCTGATTCAAATCGATCCCCACCAGCCGCAGCAAGCCCTGCAACGGCGCATTGTTGTTGATGTTGAGCAGCCGCGAGCCGACGCTGAAAGCCGCCTGCGGTGCGGTACGGCGCGCCACGGCCGTGGCGCTGATGCGCGGCATGTCCCCGATCTGGCCAAGGAAGGGCAGCGATTGCCGGGATGCGGTGACCTGCACGGCATTCAAGGGACGGCTGCTGCCGACGCTGACAAAGCGCGCGCCGCTGGGGAGTTCGGCGCCCCAGTAGCCGCAGTTGATCGCCAACTGGCCTTGGAAACCGTTGTCGGTGGTCGCGTTGCTGCGCGCGGCCAGGTTGTCCTTGTAGTCAGTGGTGCACTGTTCGAGCCGCTGCGCGCCAGCGAGTGCGGCCAGGTCGGCGGTTTTCTGCACGTCGCGCTTGCTCCAGTACAGGTAGCCAACCTCCACCAGGCCCAACACCACCACCAAGCCCAACAACACCAGCATCATGGTTACCGCCGCGCTGCCGCGTTGCCGATGCGGGGTGGCTGCGCGGGGTGGGTTTGTCACTGCAACATCGGCAGGACACGTCATTGCGCACCTCAGCGGCTGCTGCCGCCTTGCTTGGGGTCAGGGAGGGCTGCTTCGAAAAACTCGGGAATGGGGTGCTCGAAGCTGCTCAGATAGCGTTGGTAGCTGCGGCTGGCGGCTTCACCGAGCATCGGCAGGGCTGCGCCGGCCTGGCTACCCTGTGCCTGCAGACGCAGAAGGGCGCGGGTGGTATCGCCGATCTGGGCCGGTTGGCTGTCGCCTGCTGTGCTCGCGCCGGCATCGATGTAACGCCCTTCTTGCGTGGACGAGGTATCGCTGGGCGCGGTGGGCTGCGCAGGGGGTGTGCTGCCATCGGCCATGCGCTCGATCAGCGGAACATGTTGGGCATGGCTGTTGCCTGCCAGGGTCAGCAGGCCGATCAACAGCAACGGGGCTCTCAGCGGCTTGCTCATTGCACGATCTCCTGCGGCTTGGCGATGGTGGGGGTGAAACGGTCGAGCATCGATCCCGGCGGGATCGGGCGCGTGGTGGAGCGGTTGTCGTCGTCCTGCCGCGTTGCCAATGCATCCGCACGCGCCGCGCTCGCGGCGCTGGTCGCGCTGCTGGTGGGCGTGGCGGGACGCTGCAACGAGCGCGACAGGCGATAGATTTCCTGGCGGGTTGCCTGCGGCAGACCGGCGCGCTGGATCATCGCGTCGGCTGTGGATGCTTGGCCGGACATCAGTGCCCATAACGCGAGATTGGAAATGGCCCGGGCATTGTCCGGAGCCAGTTCGGCAGCCTTGGCCAACGGCGCGCGCGCCTGCGGCAGCTGCCCGGCCTGTAGCAGCGCAAAACCAAGGTCGCCGAGATAGGTGGTGTTGAGCGGATCGGCGGTGACGGCGTTGCGCAACGCCTGTTGCGCCGTATGCGTGTCATTGGCGGTGACGGCGACGAGGCCAAGGCCGTGCCACGCAGGCGCCGCCTGCGGCTCCTTCAGCAGGCTGCGGTATACATTGGCGGCCGCGGTGCCATCGCCGGTCTCGCGCAGCGCGTCCGCCAACAGGATGCGCAGCTCAGGGCTGTCACCGAAGCGTTGGCGGAAGGCATCGATATGCGCCAGCGAGGCAAAATACGCGCCCTGCGCCTGCATCTGCCGCAACAGGTCCAGGTACATGCCGCGGTCATTCTGCGGGGCCTCGGCCAGCGCCGGCTCCACCGGGGGCTGCTTGTAGGCGACGTGCTTGCCACAGCCGGCGAGCAGCAGGGCTGCCAGCGGCAACAGGAGGAAAGCGTGCTTCAGGTGCATGTCACATCCCCTTCAATGCGCTTGCCAGGGAAATGATCGCTGGCCCGGCCAGGACCAGCATCAGGGCCGGCAGCAGCGTCAACATCATCACCACGGTCATCTTGACCGAGAGCTTCCCGACCTTTTCTTTCATCTTCATCCTTCGTTGCTCGCGCAGGCGCATGCCGAATTGCTTCAGGGGTTCCTGCACTGCGCCGCCGTGCTGGTGCACCTGCAGGATCATCTGCATCAGACTGCGCAGGTCGTCGTTGTCGAATGCGTCCGACAGCCGCCGCAGTGACTGTGCACGGCTGCGACCACGGCTGTAGCCGCTGTTGGCCAGTTGCAGTTCCTTGCCGAGCACCGGCACTGCGATGTGCAGTTTTTCACCGATCATCTGCAGGCTCTGGTCGATGCTGAAGCCGACGCCCTGCAGCAGGCGCAGCAGGTCGATCAGCAAGGGAAGTTCGTCGTCCACTTTCTTGCGCAGCCGGCCTGCCCAGCTGCGCAGCATCAGCTTGGGTAGCAGGACGCCAAGTGCAAAGCCCACCAGCAGGACGAGGAAGAACTTGCTGCCTTGCGGGTTCAGCAGCAGGACGCCCAGCAGCGGCAACACCAGGGCAAGCAGCAGACGCAGCGCCAGGAATGCTGCCGTGCCACTGCTGTGGTTCCAGCCAACCTGTTCAAGCAGCAACTTGTCTTCGGGTGCAAGCAGGGCTTTCTGGACGCGGCTGCCTTCGAAGTGTTGGCCGATGGCGCTCAGGTCGGCCAGGCGCCGTTGCCACCAGCCACCGCTGGGGGCCGCTTCCGCAGCGGGGCGGTAGTTGGCATCCAGAGCGCTCTGCAGCGCTGTGCTGGCCTGCTGGTTGCGACGGCCGTAATACAGCAGCCCGCCCGCTGCCAGGAACAGGGCCAGCATGACCAGCAACATCGCGATGACGAGCAGGGGGTTCATGGCAGGCTCCGGTAGGGCTGGGTTTTCATAGCGATTTGGCCAGGCGGTACAGCAGGAAGCCGCCACCCAGTTCCATCAGGGCAGCGACCAGAAGGATCTTCTTGCCGAGCGGGTCATGGAACATTGGCTGGAAGAAATCGGGGCTGCCCAAGGCCATGATCAGCCCGGCGACGATGGGCAACAGTCCGAGTACCCAGGCGGACATGCGGGTTTCCGAGGTGGTTGCCTGAAGTTCGCGTTGCACTTCTTCCAGGTCGCGCATGAAATCGCTCATGCGTTGGAGGATCTGGTCGCTGCGACCGCCGATGCGGATGCTGGTGCCAAGGATCACGGCAAGCATTTCCAAAGGACGCAGGCGATAGGACTGCGCGGCATGTTGCAGTGCGCGGTCCAGGTCCATGCCGGCCCGGGTATAGGTGAGCGCGTTGTCGAGAATGGGGCGCAGCGGGGGATCAACGTTCTGGGTCGCGCTCTGGAACGCCATGGAAAGACTGTTGCCGATGCCCGCCATCCGCACCATGTTTTCGAGAAAGTCGGGCATCTGCGACACCAGGCGTTGCTGGATCTTCTCCATGCGCCGGTACAGCCACAGGCCGATGCCGAGCACATACAGCGCGAAGACGAACAGCCCGAAGACGGCCACGCCAAGCCGCATTGCGGCGGCGATCGCCAGCACGATTCCCGGCACTAGCAACAGCACCACGCTGCGCACGGTTGGGCTCAGCCCGGCCCGTCGCAGCAGATCCTGCCAGCGCTTGCTGGGCGGTCGCTGGTTGCGCGCATCGTCAGTGGGGGTCCTGGCTGCGGGCTGGGCCAGGCGGCTGGCGGCATGCTCGGCCGCGGCGCGCTGCTGCACGCGCGTTGCCAAGCCCCACCACAGCGCCATCGCTGCGGCGACCAGCAACAAGGCGGAGCTGCCCAACAGCAAGGGCGTCATGCAAACCCTCCCAGGTTGGCCTCGCGCAGCTCCTGGCGGAACGGTTCGAGCTTGTAGCAATGCGGATGGAAGCCCAGGCCCACCCAGCGATCGCGTTCACGGCTGTCCTGGTCGACCCAGGTCTCGTGCTTGAACAACTCCTGGCTGGTGATGATGTTGTCGCTGACGCCGGTAATCTCGGTGATCGACAGGATCACGCGGCGACCGCTGCCCAAGCGCGATATCTGCACGATGAAGTCGATGGCGCTGGCGATCTGCCGACGCAGGCTGTCCTCGCTGCCCTGGAAGCCGGCAAAGCCGGCAAGCATCTCCAATCGATAGAGGCAGTCGCGGGCGTTGTTGGCGTGGACAGTGGCCATTGAGCCGTCATGGCCGGTATTCATGGCCTGCAGCATTTCAAGCACTTCGGCGCCACGTACCTCGCCCACCACGATGCGGTCCGGGCGCATGCGCAGGCTGTTGCGGACCAGGTCGCGGATGCTCACGGCACCGGCGCCGTCGAAGCCTCCCATGCGGCTTTCCAGGCGGACCACATGCGGATGGTTCAGCGCCAGCTCTGCGGTGTCTTCAACCGTGATGACGCGTTCATTGTGCGGGATGAAGGTCGCCAGTGCGTTGAGCAGCGAGGTCTTGCCCGAGCTGGTGCCGCCGGAGATGAGGATGTTGCAGCGGCCACGCACCATGGCATTGAGCAGTGCGTACATCGGCTTGTCGAACGCGCCGCGTCCCAGCAGTTCATCGGGGGTGAATGGGTCCTTGCGGAATTTGCGGATGGACACCATCGGCCCATCCACGGCCAACGGCGAGATGATGGCGTTGAGCCGCCCGCCGTTCGGCAGACGGGCATCGACCATCGGATTGGAGTCGTCCAGACGCCGCCCCAGCGGGGCGATGATCCGGCGCAGGATGCGCAGCAGATGACGATCATCGCTGAAGCGTTGTGTGGCCCGGCGCAGGATGCCGCCGCTGGAAATGTGTACGTCCTTGTAGCCATTGATCAGGATGTCTTCGATATCCGGATCGTGCAGCAGGTCGTCCAGCGGACCGAATCCAGTCAGCTCTTTCTGCAGGGCCGTTGCGACGGCATCCATTTCCTGCGCGTTGACCGGTATCTTCCATTCCTTGACGAAGGCTGCGGTCTGCGTCTGCACGTACTTGCCGATGGTTTCAGGCGACCAGGCATCGATGTCGACGCGTTGGTCCTCGATATGGTTGAGCAGGTACTCGTGGGCGGCGGTAAGCACGCTCTGGAATTGCTCGGTCTGCTCGAACGCCAAGCCGGGAGGTGGATCCTGCGCCAATGCAGCAGTCGCCAAGCGGGGGGAGAGGGGAGTGACTTTGTCTTCCATCGTTATTTACCCAGCAGGTTGGCGAGACGCGCCAGCGGCGATACCGGCGCGGCAGGGGCGGAGACGGGACGGCGCCGGTCCAGGCGCTGCAGCAGTGGCACCATGGCCTTGAGGTAGGGGTCGCGTGGCGCGGCTTCGGTCAGCAGGCGGCCCAGCCCGGCGTTGGAGCGCAGCACCCGTGAGCGCTCTGGCAGTGTCGCCAACAGGGGCAACTGGAAGCGTTGCGCGATCTGGACGTCCGCCAGTCCGGCATTGGCGTCGTAGTGATTGACGATCAATTGCAGGCGGTCGTCGCGCAGCCCGCGTTGCTCCAGCTCGCGCATGGTCTGGTCCAGCGATACCAACGAGCCGATGGACTGGTCGGTGACCAACCACACTTCGGTGGCGTTCTGCAGCACTGCGCTGGGCATCAACTGGATGGGAAGCCCGCCGCTGTCACACACGGTGAGGGCAAAAACGCTGCGCAGGCGTTCGAGCAGGGCCGTGGGTTCGTGCTTTTTCTGCAGCGTGCCGCTGCTGTTGCCCAACAGGGCCAGGCCGCTGGCATGGTGTGCAAAGGCGGTGCCGGCAAACGTGCGGTCCAGGCGCTCGACATTGCGCAGGGCTTCGTCATAACTGAACTGGCTTTCCATCCCCAGGTACAAGGCCGCATCGGCGGACGGCTGGCCCAGATCCAGTAGCAGCAGCCAGCTTTGAGGCTGGCTGCCATCGCGCTGTGGCGAGTGCTGTTCGGCCAGCGAGACGCCCAGGTGGGTGGCCAGGGTGCTGGTGCCAACGCCAGGGCGCACGCCCAACAGGACGATCAGGCGGCCCAGCGTTGCCGGTTCGATGCTGGGGGACGGTGCAGCGCGTGGCAGCACCGGTGTACTTGCGCGCTCAAAGACTTCCAGCATCTGCACGGCGGTGTTGTCGACATCGATGAAGTCGCGCACCCCGGCACGCATGGCGGCCAGCAGATGATTGGCCTGCTCGGGCCCGGACGTACCGATGCCGACCACGGGCACCATGGCCTGCAGCGTGGCCAACTGGCGCGCGATATCGGTTGAGTACGCCGCATTGCCGCCGCAATAGTCGAGCAGCACGATGGCGTTGCCGTTCGCCCCGTCCAGGAGTTGGCGTGCGCTGGTCTCGCGTGCATCCACCCAACGCAGGCTGGCTTGGCCGGACAGCACGGTCCCCAACCGCGCCATATGCCGGTTGTCCGGCGAATACAGCAGCAGCTCTGGCTCAGTGGCGCTCTGGTTCAGGGGCAACGGCATCACCGGTGGCATGGGAGGTATCAGCGGGAAAAGCCGGGCAGTTGATCGGGGCTTGCCGGTTGCAGCAGCCACGATCCCCAGACCGGGAGATGGGGTTGAGCTTCGCGCTGGCCGGGCAGCGGGATTTCCGTGCCGCGGGCCAATGGCCGCACCAGGTGCGGGGTCACCACGATCACCAGCTCCTTGTCCTCACGCTTGTAGCTGAGGTTGCGGAAGAACGAGCCCAGGATCGGCAGGTCACCCAGCAGCGGGATCTTGTTGACGTTGGAGGAAAGTTGGCTGCTGACCAGTCCACCGATCACGAAACTTTCGCCATCGCCAAGCTCGATGGTGGTATCGGCACGGCGCGTCGAAATGGCCGGGATCTGGGTGCCGTCCAGGGCGATGCCGCGGGTGTAATCCAGGTCACTGGCTTCCGGTGCGACCTTCAGCGCGATGCGCTCGCCTGCAAGCACGGTGGGGGTGACGGTGAGGCCGATGCCGAACGGTTTGAAGGTCACCGTGGTGGTGCCCAGACCCTGCGGCTCCAGGATCGGCAGCTCGCCGCCGGCGAGGAAGCTGGCGCTCTGCCCGGACAGCGCAACCAGGGTCGGTTCGGCCAACACACGTGCCATGCCGTTGGCCTGCAGCAGGTCCACATTGGCCAACCACTTGCCCGGGCCGGATTGGGCCAGCAGCTTGAATGCAGAGGACAGTGCGCCGGTGGTACTGCTGCCGCCGGCCGGCGAGGTGATGCCGTAGGTGAAGCCACCATTGGTGTTCTGGAAGCTGATCCCCACCTGGCGCAGCACGGTCTTGTTGAACTCGACGATCTTCACTTCCACCTGCACAACGCCGCCGTTGGCGATGGTGGAAGCGTCGTTGATCACCCCTTGTGCCCCCACCGCCGAGGCCGCCGCCTTGCGGCTGGCTTCGTGCTCCAGCAGGGAGCCGGCGCTGCCGGACAACAAGGCTTGGCCGCCTTGCACGGTAACCTGGTTGCCGCCTGCACCCAGAAGCCCTCCCTGGATGGCGTTGCGCACCTCAACACGCACGCGGGTCGGCGCCGGCTGGTTGCGCAGCCACAGCAGCAAGGTGGTGCTGCCTGCCGATTTGCCGACCAGCAGGGCCTCGTTGTTGCTGCCGACACGGGTGATATCGGCAACCGCCGGATCGGCGATGGCGATGCGCTCCACGCCACTGGGAAGGTTCCAGGGGCGTTGTTCGTTGAGTTCTAGCAACACCGCGTTGGTCGGTGCAGGTGCCTGCGCATGCGCCGGCGCCGCGGCCAGCAGGCATACGGGCGCCGCCGTTGCCAGCGCGAGTACGGAGAACAGCGAGACTGCTTTGCATGGACGCTGGAACAAGACAGGCCCCCTGATCATGGTGAAGACAAGCGATTGGACGGTGTTGCGCCGCGGATGATTTCAATGCCACGGCGCGCGGCCGGGCGTGGTGCGTGGCTGCGTGCCGGTGCAGTGGTGCTGCCGGTTGCGGCTTTGGCCTGGCCATCACCGGCCAGCGCGCTCAGGCTGATGCCGGCATAGGCCTGGTTCTCCGGGCGCGTGGCGGCTTCGCTCATCTCGCTGTCCAGTCCCCTGCGCAAGCTCAGTACGGGCGGCGGTTCAACGAAGATGCTGCTGTCTGCCAGTGCGGTGTCACCGGGATTACGCAGCGCCAGGAACAGCTTGCCGCTGTGGGCAGCGAGCAGCAGGCGGCCGGCATCCTGCACGGGCACCGCAAGAATCGCGCTGCGTGCCTGGACACCGTTGCTGTTGCTGTTGGTAGAGCCACTTTCGCGTGCCGCAATGGTCTCGGCACGGCTGCCCGGGGCAGGCTGCACGGCATCCGCGTTGTCGTCTTCGCGTACGGTGGCCGGGGCCTGTTTGGTTACGTCGTTGTCGCCATAGCCCAGCACGCGCAGGCGCGACAGCAAAAGCCGGGCCTGCGGGTTGGCGCGGCCGCTGCTGCCGTCAGGGTCCTGCAGGCTCATGAAAACATCCACGAAATCGCCGGGCTGTACGCGGTTGCTGACGCCGGCCAGTTCGTCCACCGGCACCGCCAAGGCACGCTCACCGGGCAGCAGGCCGACGGCGAGACCCTGTGCGAGTTGGGCGGGGGACACCATCGCACCCGCGGCGATGGTGTGCGTTGGTACCCGGCCCACCACGTCACTGATGCTGCTGAAGCCTTCACCTGGCGCAACGGCCAGGTCTGCATTCGACAGGTCACTGGCAAGGATGGGCTGCCCTGCCTGCAGGGCAGCGGTGGCGACGACGACGGCGCGCTTGGGCTGGGAGCTTGCAGCGGGGGGCTGGGCGGTGGCCGCTTGTGGCTGGGTTTGTTGTCGCCCTAGTCCACTGATGGCGAGCACGCCCAACAGCAGGCCCAATGCCAACAGGATGATGGCGGTGATGCGGATTGCTTTTGGCATCTGGAGCTCCTTCCCCTCTGGAACGTATCTGGAACAGCAACGGATGAACGCGGTCAGCGGTTGCCAAGATCAAGCTGCACGACAGCGGTACTGCTCAGTGATCGGCCCATGCTCCATGACAGCAGAGCGCCGGTGCCAGGCAGGAATGGGTGGGCATCGTGGTCGTAGGACGTGGTGACGCGGATGCATTGCACGCTGTTGTCCGCGCTGCACGCATAGGGCTGTGACACCGTTATTGGCGGTGCGTCGGCGCTGCCGCAGGTCGGAGCCGCTTTGGAATAGTTGAGCAGCCACTGCATGGAACGGGCGGCAGCGGTGCAGGCATTGCTACGACGTTCGGCGGGCGTGCCGTAGCGCAGCGATGCACGGGCGCCTTCACCAGCAGCCAGCGCCAGCGATTGCTGGGCTGCGAACACCATCACGCCGGTGAAGGTGAGCATGAGCAAAGGCAATACGCCGAACATCAACAGCAGGGCGAACTCGATGGTGACCACGCCGCGTGCACGCTGGCGACTGACGCTGATTCGCTTAGGCATACCCGGCTCCATGCAATACATGGCCGATCATCGCCAGACCCAGATAGGCGCCGTAGGGGATTCCCTTACGCCCCTGTCGGGCGGAGCGGAGATCCATGCGCCAATCCGTCATTACGGACGAGGCCTGTACAGCCCAGGCCGCCCTGCGCAGCAAGAGTGGGCTGGAGCGTGCAACCGAGGGCCACGCAATGACAATCAGTGCGTGGACCCCGGCTGCAAGACTGGCCGCGACCCAGATCGGAAGCAGTGCATTGGCCCCCAACAGGAAGCCGATGGTCGAGAACAATTTCACATCGCCTGCGCCCATCCATCCCATCGCATAGAAGGGCAGCAACACGGCCAGCCCGACCACGCCGCCCAGCAGGCACTGTGCAAGTGGAATCTGCGCGCTGGGGAGCATCTGGAAAGCCAGTGCAACCGCCAGCACGCATAGCAGTACGCGGTTGGAGATACGCCGCGCCAGCAGATCACCGACGCAGGCCTGGATGCCGAGCAGCAGGGCGATCAGGCTGGAAATGGTCATGGCGGGGGGCCTTGGGGAATGCTCAGGTGGTCTGGGTGGTTCCGCCCCCGCCCACTGCAGACTTCAACTTGCTGATCACCAGGGTGAAAACTTCGGTGAGGCCATCCTTTGCGAAGAAGATGATGACACCGGCGATGACGGCTGCCAGAAGCCCGTATTCCAGTGCGGTAACACCATCTTCTTCCTTGAAGAACTTGCGGATCTGAGCATTCATAGCGATCTCCATGATGACCCGGTGCCGGTGTTGCACCGACGCTGGCCGGGCAAAGATGGGCATTTCTGCCCGTAAGAGTCATGGGAATGCCTGATGCCGGCGTGGGTTTGCCGTTCGCGCAGATGGCCCTGTTGGATGCAGGGATCTGTAATTGCCGCTTCCGTTTTCCCCTGTCGGCATGCACGCATGCCCGGAAGCATCATTGCAATGACGATCAACAACGCATACGCAAATTCGGCAAGAAGCAATTGTTTTTCATATGTGTGATGTGCATCGCCGTTTCATACGTTTGGGCCAGCGTGAAGATGTTTTTTTTTTGTCAGTATCGGCCTCAGCAGACCGTGTTCGTGGTTGTAGGGGTATCGGCTTTCATGCGTCCGGATACTGTCTGGTTGTGCGCTGCGCATTAGGGCTCACGGACGGTATGTAATGCCCGTGACAGATGTTTCGCTGAGCGAAAGGGTGTCTGTGGATACCGCAGGGGGCGTTCACATGGATGCGGTGGAAGGCAAGGGCTTGCGATCTTTCGACCTGGCGTCGCTGGGGGGAACGCTGCGGGTCTGCCACGTGGAACTGGTGCTTCTCGACGATCAGCCACCGACAGCCCGTATTACTTCCTTCGTGCACGACCAGGCGCTGTTGTGCACGTTTGAGATTGGCGCCCGCGCCCGCGGGCGTTTCGTGTTGCCGCTGGACTGGTGCCTGCTTGGGTGCCTGCAGTCGGTTGATCCGGATACCAGCTGGTGTCATGGCGTGCCGCTCACGTCCGGCAACATCGTTTCGGTGATGCCGGATGGCGTTACCGAGTTCGCATTGGGTGCCGGAAGCCGCGTCACCTTCGTGCTGGTGCCACTCAAACGCTTCAAGGAACGCGCCGCGGCGCAACGACTGGGCGGCCTGGTTGATGACGCGCCTGGAGTGCCACTGGTCAGTGGTGCCGGCCATGTGCCCTTGCAGGCCTACTACCAAGGCCTGCACGAACGCATCCAGCAAGGTGAGGTGGATGCGACCGAGATCGAGGCCATGCTTGATGCCCACGTCAAGGAAATCATTGCCAACGGACCGCCCGAACGCACCGCGTGCAGCCGTAGTCGTCGCGCCCGCTATCTGATCTTTCGTCGTGCCGAAGACATGATGTACGCCAACCTGCGCCGCCACATCTATATGCAGGAGCTATGTGACGCCGCTGGCGTGAGCGAACGCGCGCTGCGGTACGCGTTCGAGGAGCTGGTGGGCATTTCGCCCGTGCGCTATCTGTCGATGCTCAGACTATGCGAAGCCTGTCGCAGCCTGGCCAGCGCCGACGCTGGGCGCAAATCGGTCAAGTCGATCGCGCTCAGCTGCGGGTTGTGGGATCTGTCGCGGTTCGCCGACAACTATCGCCGTGTCTTTGGTGAGTTGCCCAGCGAAACGTTGATGCGTGGGAACTATAGCCACGCCTGACAGTGCGGTTCTTCGCCATGTGATGGCCATCAAGAATTGGCGCTGATTGCCGAATTGGTGCATTGGCGTGCCGGTAAAGCGCAACGCTTTGCCAAATCACGCTATGGATGTGCCGGATGCGGGTAAGTGCCGCATGTCCGAAGCGGTGTACTGGCCTCACACAGCCGCCCATCCCGGGCGCCTTGGAGGCCCCCCTTCATGAACCGCATCTATCGCCTGGTATGGAATCGCACCCTCAACGCTTTCGTGGTTGGCTCGGAACTGGCGAGCGCACACGGCAAGTCATCGGGGGCGTTGAAATTGTCGGCGCCGGTCGGTCCGCTTGGCTGGACCAGCGCCGCCGGCATGCTGGCCTTGGTGATGACGTTGCCAGCATATGCATCCGACACGCGTCTGGACGATCTTCAATCGTTGGTCGCCAAGTACAGCAGCGACGAAAGCCAGCAGGTGCTGCAGCATCTCCCCGTTCCCGTTGCAAAGGCAGGCGCCGGTGCGGCCGTCAGCATTGCCGTTCCCTCGTTGATCCGCGCTGACGTTGCAGCGGCGGCCAAGGTCCATATCCAAACGCCCGCAAAGACGGCGGCCGCCCGCCCGACGCTGCAGGTCGCGGCCAAGCTGCGCGCGGATATCGATGTGCCTGTGGCAGGCAAGGTGATCGGAGAAGTGGCACATGCAGCAGCCCCCGTCGTCCAACTGCTGTCGGGTGCCGCGCCCAGCGCGCCGACAGGTGGCGGCAAAGGGGGGCTGGTCAATGGGCTGACCAACCTGTTGTCACCGGGCAAGGAAGAGAACGGCGCGCCGGTACGGGACACGGTTACCGGGGTGCTGGGAGTGGTGACGGGGCTGGCAGGCACGGCAAACGACGGCAACGCATTGTCTGGTTTTGTTGAAGGGCTGGGTGACGGTGCCGCGCCGCTGCTGGGCGGGCTCGGCACGGTTGCAGGCGGTGTCGTCGCCGGCGTCAGTGGTTCGGCTTCGGGCGGCGCAGGGGTTGCTGCGGGTGTGACTGATATTGCAGGGTCTGTCCACGCCACGACTGATGCTTTGGCCAACGTGCTTTCGTCCGGCAAGCCGCAGTCCGCGCCCGTGCTGGGAGGGGTGCAGCAACTCGTTGGCGGTGTCACCGGCGTAGTGGAAGGGGCAGGCAATGCCGGTGGCGGCGTCGTCACCGCAGTGACGGGCTCGACGCAGTTGGGCGGGGTGGTGAGCGGCACGGTGGCTGGCGTTGCCGGCGGCGTGCAGCGTGTTGTCGGTGCGCTGGGTGAGGTGACCGCTCCCGGAGCAGGCGGCAGCACGCCAGCACTTGGCGGTGTGCAGCAACTGGTGGGCGGGTTGACCGGTGCACTGCAGGGCGGCACCAGCCCGGGGCAGGCCGTCAGCGGCGTACTGAATGCAGTGGGGACGGTGGGCGGCAGCACGGTCACCGCCGTGACCGGCTCATCCCAGTTGGGTGGGACGGTAAGCGGTACGGTCGCCGGTGGTGCCGGCGGCGTGCAACAGTTGCTCGGTGGACTGACCGATGGCTTGCAAGGCGGCGATGGCAATGGTGCCGGTGCGTCCCTGGGCGGCTTGCTGGATGGAGTAGGCGGCGTTGTCGGCAGTGTCCTGACCGGCGTGACGGGGTCCACGCAACTGGGTGGCACCGTGTCCAGCACGGTTGGCGTCGTTGCGGATGGAGTGGAACAGGTCACCAGCGCGCTCACGGGTGCGGCAGTGTCGGGCGGGCAGGGAAGCAATCCCCTGGCTGGCGCGGTCACCGGCATTGTCGGTGCCGTCACCGATACCGTGGGCGGGGTGGTCGGCGCGAGTGGCGTCGGTAGCGTGGTAGATGGTGTCGTGGGCGGTGCCGCGCCGGTGGTGGATGGCCTCGGGCAGGGCGTTGGCCAGTTGGTCACCGGCGTCACCGGCTCCAGCACGCTCGGCAGTGGTCTGGATCAAAGCGTGGACACCCTGACCGACGGGCTGCAGCAGACGACCAGCGCACTCGCCGGTGGCGACGCAGTCGGTGCGGTCCAGGATCTGCTGGGCACGGTCGATGGCACCGCCAATGCGGTGCTCGATACAGTGGGCAGTACGCTCGGTGGGTTGACGGGCTCGACATCGGGTGTCGGTGGCTTGACCGGCACGCTCGGCAACGTGGTCAGTGGCGTGACGGGCGGCGTATCGAACGCGGTGGGTCAGTTGACCGGTGCACCAGCAGCGGCGCCGGCGGCCCCGGTTCCGCCGCCGCCGGCTGCAGGTGGCAGCCTGATCGTTGGCAATGGCGGCGCTGTCGGTACTGTTGGCCAGATACTGGCCCCCACGTTGTCCTCGGTTCTGGGTGGCAATGGCTACGTGCAGAACGGCAGCCTCACCGTTAACAGTGCCAACATTGCACAGGGCTATACCGTGGTGTCGGTGCTCGGCCTGCCGACGGTGAACCTCAGCCCGGTTGGGGAACTGCTTGACGGCGTGGGTGGGCTGGCCACGGGCAGCAATTCGCACCTGACCCTGCTGGGTGGGGTGACATCCGACAGCTACATCTACAACATCAACAATGGCGATCCCAATGGGTTGTTGGGCCTGCTGCTGCCCGATGAGGCACCGGCGTGGGCATCCACCTGCGCCAACCTGCTGGGCCTGGCACAAGTGGATTGCTGGGGCATCAACGCGGCCCAGGACTACCAGGTGCTGATCGGCGACGGTGCATTCGCCAACGGCTCCAAGGAAGTGGTGATTGGTACCAATGCCCAGCATCGCCTGGCCATGCAGGATGCCAATGATGTATTCACCGGAGACGGCGTCAACGATCCGGACAACCCGACCGGCGTGCCGACCGCGGACTACGATGCGCGCCTCGGGCATTCGGTGGTGATCGGTGACAGCGCCATCGGCACTGCCAACGGACAAACCCTGTTGGGTGCCGGTGCGACGTCGGACAAGGCCAACAGCGTGGCGCTGGGCTACAAGTCCAATGCCGAACGCGGCGGCGTGGACAACTACACGGCGTTTGGCCTGAGTGCGACGCAATCGTCGATTGGTGAAGTGGCGGTGGGCTCGGCGGGGCGTGAGCGCCAGGTCACCCATGTCGCTGCGGGCTCGCAGGCCACCGATGCGGTCAATGTCGCCCAGCTGCAGGGCGCGATCAGCCAGATCAACGATGTAAGCCTGCAGGCCGTGCTGTACGACCTCGACGCCAATGGCAATGTCGACTACACCCGGGTATCGCTGGGTGGCAGCAACGCGACCGTCGGTACTACCCTGGACAACCTGGCCGATGGCGCGCTGGCTGCGGGCAGCATGCAGGCCGTCAATGGTGGCCAGATCCAGGGCATGGGCCAGTCGCTGGCAGGCTATATCGGCGCCGGGGCGGCCTTCCTTGCCGATGGCACGTTCAGCGCACCGACCTTCAAGATCAACAGCATCTCGACGGCGGGACAGGCCTCGCTGCAGGACTATCTGAATTTCGACAGCGCGTTCACCTCGATCAGTGATTCGCTCTTGAACCTGTCGGCGCGGCTGCCCGCGGGCGGTGATCCCCTGGCAGTACTGTATTCGGCCGATGGCGCAGGCAATCCGCTCAATGAGGTCAATCTGCTGGGGGACGGCAGTGGCGCAACGGTCGCGCTGCGCAATGTGGCGGCTGGCGCCATCAGCGTGGGTGGCACCGACGCAGTCAATGGCGGGCAATTGTTTGGCCTGGGGCAAAGCATGGCCAGCCATCTGGGCGGCGGCGCCACGCTGTCTGCCGGCGGGGTGCTGACAGCTCCCAGCTACCAGATCGCAGGGATCGATATATGGGGGGGTACCGCAGTTGGCAACTTTGGCAACATCGGCGTTGCGTTCGATTCGATCAGTGACTCGCTGGTCAACCTGCGCAACCTGATCAGCCCGGGCGGAAACAACGGCGGTGGCGGCTTCGATCCGTTGAACGTGCAGTATTCGGCCAACACCAATGGTGAGCCGATCAACGAGGTTTACCTGGTTGGTGCAGGCAATGGAGAGGCGGTGGCAGTGCGCAATCTGGCCGCCGGTGAAGTGGCCAGCGGCAGCCTGGATGCGGTCAATGGTGGCCAGTTGGCCTCAACGAACGCGGCGATCAGCCAGGCCATTGGTGGCACGATGAGCTTCGATGCGAGCACCGGGCTGTGGACCGCGCCGAGTTTTGCGGTGACCTCGGTGACCAGCAGCGGCGACACCAACCAGGTCGTGCTGGACAACGTCACCGACGCGTTGGCTGCGATGGACAGCTCCATCGTCAACGTCAACAACCGCATCGACAATATCCAGAACGGCGGTGCGGGCAGCGCCTACTACGCCGTCAATTCAACCAAGCCGGCGGCTTCGGCCACGGGCCAGGATGCGGTTGCAGCCGGTCCCCAGGCGACCGCCAGCGGCAACAACGCGGTGGCGATCGGTAACGGTGCCAGTGCCAATGCGGCGGGCAGCGTGGCGCTGGGGGCAGGTTCCATCGCTGATCGCGCCAATACCGTCTCGGTCGGCGCAGCGGGCAAGGAGCGACAAGTCACCAATGTCGCCGACGGTACCGAGGCGACCGATGCGGTCAACGTGCGTCAACTCGAGGCATCGCAGCAGGGCACGGTGCGCTATGACCAGAACACCGATGGCAGCACCAACTACGGCAGCGTGACCATGGGCCGGTCGGGGACCAGTACGGTCATCCACAACGTCGGTACCGGCACGGCGCCCACCGATGCGGTGAACGTTGCACAACTCAACAAGGGACTGGGGGACGTGATGGATTGGTCGAAGAACTACACGGATCAGCGATTCAACGACATTACCCGCGATATCAAGCGCGTCGACGATCGGGCTTCTGCGGGTATTGCCTCGGCCATGGCGATGGCCGGCCTGCCGCAGCCATCGGAAGCCGGCCGGCGCATGGCGTCGTTCGCGGCCAGCTCCTTCCATGGTGAATCCAGCATGGCGGTGGGTGTATCCGGGGTCAGTGATGGAGGGCGCTGGATCTACAAGCTCAGTGGCTCGGCCAATACCCGCGGCGACGGTGGCGTGACCGTTGGTGCAGGTTTCCAGTGGTAAGCCCTGTTGCCTGATTCCAGGCCGACCTCGACACGATGCGGAGAAGCACATGGACATGAAATGGACGGGGCTGGCGCTGCTGGCACTGTTGGCGGGGTGCGGTGCGGGCAAGGCGCGGGACGCCTTTCCTGACCCGGCAAAGGCCTATCCGGCCGGCGGCACCTACGTGAACCTGGACAACCTGCGCCAGTACGCGCCGGGTATGAGCAAGCGGCAGATACAGCAGTTGCTGGGCACCCCGCAGTTCAATGAAGGTCTGTGGGGAGTGCGGGAGTGGAACTATGTATTCAACTTCCGGCGTTCGGTGGGGGCCGCGCCGGTGCAATGCCAGTTCCAGGTCCAATTCGACGGTAACGGAACAGCGACAGGGCAGGCCTGGAAACCTGCCAGTTGCGCCGCGTTGCTTGAGCCAGCTCCCGCACCTCCCCCTCCTGCGCCGCCGCCCGCGGCGCAGGCCCCGCTGCGCATCTCGGCCGATGCCTTGTTCGCCTTCGACAGTGCGGAGCTGTCCGATGCGGGCAGGACGCGGCTGGATGAGGTGGTGCGCAGCCTGGGAGGCAATGCGGCCCAGGCGAACCTGGTGGTGGTGGGCTACACCGATCGCATTGGCAGTGACAGTTACAACCAGGGCCTGTCGCAACGTCGGGCGGATAGCGTACGCGCCTATCTGGTCAGTCAAGGTGTCCCGGCTGCGGCCATCCGTGCCGAAGGCCGTGGCAATAGTGAGCCGTTGGTGGATTGCGCTGACACCGCGCGAGGCAACCTGGTGGCCTGCCTGGCCCCCAATCGACGCGTGGAAATTGCCGGCATCCGTGGCTGAGCAGAGCACCGCCGGCAGGGGGTGGGGCACAGCGGCCGGTGCGATTGCTGGCCGCTGTTGTCACAATGCCCGCCGGTAGTCGCGACACACCTGGCGCGGCCGAGTGATCAGGGTTGGATACGATGGCGCGCAAGTTGTGGCACTGGGCTGGGCCCGTGGCGGTGATGATCTGGTTGGCTGCGGTGATTGTTTTTGGCCTGCGCCTGCCCGGCTACGACCAGATGCGGCACCCGGTGTCGTTGTTGGGCGCGCATGGCGTTCCAGGTGGCGTGATGTTCAGCTGGCTGGGGTTCGTGTTGCCAGGCCTGCTTGCTGGCCTGGTCGCGCTGGACATGGTGCGGCGCATGCCGGCCGCCGCGCCGCGCGCGCTGCGCGTTGGTGGGCAGATGCTGTTGCTGGCCGCGCTCGCCTTCGTCGCGATGGGATTATTCCCATTGGACGTGGACGACATCGACAATCGCGCCAGTCAATTCCACGCCAGTGCCTGGCTGCTGTGGTTGCTGGCGTTCTGCGCCGGAGCGGTGGCGCTGCGGTTGGGGGCGCCGAAGGACAGCAGTTGGCGTCCATTGGCCAATCTGGGGGTGTTCTGTGCGATATGGATGGCCTGCAGTGCGTTCCTGTTCGAGGTCGCCATGCCGGCAGCCATGGCCCAGCGGCTGGCGTTCCTGGGGTGGCTGGCGTGGTTGGCGATTGCCGCGCGACTGTTGCCTGCCCGCAGCTGAGGCTGGCGCTGCGGAAGCGGGCAGGGCGCGACGGGTGTTCGCCAGTTTGCCCGGCGGCCTGATCAAATTGTCTATTTTTCAATGACCTGCGGTTTCTCGCGGAAATGCAAACCTGTCCCGATTGGAGTGCAATGATGCACTGCGGTACCCTTTGCCGCTTTGCCGTTGCCCAGCGTTGACATGTCCAGCGTCGAACCGAATATCTACGATCCCCAGCAGGTTGAAGCCGCCGCCCAGAAGTTCTGGGAGGCCGAGAAGGCATTCGAGGTGAATGAAACCTCGGACAAGCCCAAGTACTACTGCCTGTCGATGCTCCCGTACCCGTCCGGTGCGCTGCACATGGGCCACGTGCGCAACTACACCATTGGCGACGTGATCAGCCGCTACAAGCGCATGACCGGCCACAACGTGCTGCAGCCGATGGGCTGGGATGCGTTCGGCCTGCCGGCCGAGAACGCCGCGATCAAGAACAAGACCGCGCCGGCCAAGTGGACCTACGCCAACATCGGCCACATGCGCAGCCAGCTCAAGTCGCTGGGCTATGCCATCGACTGGTCGCGTGAGTTCGCCACCTGTACGCCGGACTACTACGTCCACGAGCAGCGCATGTTCACCCGCCTGATGCGCAAGGGCCTGGCCTACCGCCGCAACTCGGTGGTGAACTGGGACCCGGTCGACAACACCGTGCTGGCCAACGAGCAGGTCATCGACGGCCGCGGCTGGCGCTCTGGCGCGCTGGTCGAGAAGCGCGAAATTCCGCAGTGGTTCCTGCGCATCACCGATTACGCCCAGGAATTGCTGGACGGGTTGGATGAGCTGCCGGGCTGGCCGGATTCGGTCAAGACCATGCAGCGCAACTGGATCGGCCGCTCCGAAGGCCTGGAGATCCAGTTCGACGTGCGCGATCTGGACGGCGCCGCGCTGGATCCACTGCGCGTGTTCACCACCCGCCCGGATACGGTGATGGGTGTGAGCTTTGTGTCCATCGCCGGCGAACATCCGTTGGCCGTGCACGCGGCCAAGAACAACCCGCAGCTGGCCACCATGCTGGCCGAGCTGAAGCAGGGCGGTGTGTCCGAGGCGGAGCTGGAAACCCAGGAAAAGCGCGGCATGGACACCGGCCTGAAGGCCATTCATCCGGTCAGCGGCGAGCAGGTGCCGATCTGGGTCGCCAACTTCGTGCTGATGGGCTACGGCACCGGCGCAGTGATGGCGGTGCCTGGTCATGACCAGCGCGATTTTGAATTTGCCACCAAGTACAACCTGCCCAAGAAGCAGGTCATCGCGCTGAAGTCGCCGAAGAACGACGACGAACGCAGCTACGACGACACGCGCTGGCAGGACTGGTACGGCGACAAGACCCGCGAGACCGAACTGGTCAATTCGGCCGAGTTCGACGGCCTGGATTTCCAGGGCGCGTTCGAGGCACTGGCCGAGCGTTTCGAGCGCAAGGGCCAGGGCCAGCGCCGCATCAACTACCGCCTGCGCGACTGGGGCGTCAGCCGCCAGCGCTACTGGGGTTGCCCGATCCCGGTGATCTACTGCGACAAGTGTGGCGCGGTGCCGGTGCCGGAAGACCAACTGCCGGTGATCCTGCCCGAGGACGTTGAGCTCACCGGTACCGGCTCGCCGATCAAGGCCGACCCGGAATGGCGCAAGACCACCTGCCCGGATTGCGGCGGACATGCCGAACGCGAAACCGACACCTTCGACACCTTCATGGAGTCGAGCTGGTACTACGCCCGTTACACCTCGCCGGGTGCCCGCGAAGCCGTCGACAAGCGTGGCAACTACTGGCTGCCGGTGGATCAGTACATCGGTGGCATCGAGCACGCCATCCTGCACCTGATGTACTTCCGTTTCTTCCACAAGCTGCTGCGTGATGCGCGCATGGTGGACAGCAACGAACCGGCGCAGAACCTGCTGTGCCAGGGCATGGTGATCGCCGAGACCTTCTACCGCCAGAACAGCGACGGTTCCAAGGACTGGTTCAACCCGGCCGACGTGGACACCGTGCGCGATGAGCGCGGCCGGATCACCGGTGCAACCCTGCGTACGGATGGGCTGCCGGTGGTGATCGGCGGCACCGAGAAGATGTCCAAGTCCAAGAACAACGGCGTGGACCCGCAGACCATGGTGGCCAAGTACGGCGCCGACACGGTGCGCCTGTTCTCGATGTTCGCCGCGCCGCCGGAACAGTCGCTGGAGTGGAACGAGGCCGGTGTCGATGGCATGGCGCGCTTCCTGCGCCGGCTGTGGGCGATGGTGCAGAAGCACACCGTCGAGGGCGTGGCCCCGGCGCTGGATGCCGCTGCGCTCACGGCCGAGCAGAAGGCGATCCGCCGCAAGACCCACGAAACCATTGGCAAGGTCAGCGACGACTACGGTCGCCGCCACGCTTTCAATACCGCTATTGCGGCGGTGATGGAACTGCTGAATGCCCTGGCCAAGTTTGACGATGCCAGCGCACAGGGTCGTGCCGTGCGTCAGGAAGCCTTGCAGGCGGCGGTATTGCTGCTGAACCCGATCACCCCGCATGCCTGCCATGCGATGTGGCAGCTGCTGGGCCATGCTGAAACGCTGTTGGAAGACCAGCCGTTCCCGCAGGTGGATGCAGCGGCGCTGGTCAAGGATTCGCTGACCCTGGCGGTGCAGGTCAACGGCAAGCTGCGCGGCACCATCGACGTGGCTGCCGATACCTCGCGCGAGCAGATCGAAGTCCTTGCCAAGGAAGAGCCGAATACGGCCAAGTTCCTGGATGGGCTGAGCATCCGCAAGGTGATCATCGTGCCGGGCAAGATCGTCAACATCGTTGCCGGCTGAGGTACCGCCGCGCCGCCCATCGGGCGGACGCGGCGGGTACAGCCGCATTGCCCAACGCCGCCGGGTCTGGCCCGGCGGCTAACCCGGGTTCCGGCCTGCGGGTGCTGGCGTCAACGCCGATTCATCCGCGTTCACCCCCGATGCGCGAAGATGCGGCCCTGCTATTGCCGCTCCCGGCCCGCTCCTCCAGACTGTGTCCATGACCCGATACCTGATCGCATTGTTCCTCGCCGCCGGCCTGACCGGTTGTGGTTTTCACCTGCGCAACAAGTTGGAACTGCCCGCCGACATGCCGTCGGTGAAGGTGGAGTCCACCACGCGCTACAGCGAACTGGTGAAGCTGCTTTCGCGTGGACTGCGCTCTTCAGGGGTGAGCGTCGTGGATGACGAGGCGCCCGTCGCTGAGGACAGCGAAGGTGTGGCCCGTTTGGTCATCCGTTCCGAGCGCTGGGGCGACCGCCCGATCGCCATCGACGAACGCGGTCGCTCGCAGGAATACAGCATGCGTTATGCGGTTGTTTTCGGGTTCAATCATCCCGACGGCACCGCCGTCGTTCCCGAGCAGGTGATCGAGCTGTCACGTGATTACGTGTCCCAGCCTGAGGACGACACCGGCACGGCTACCGAGCGCGAGATCCTGGCCGATGAACTGCGCCGTGAGATGTCCGCCTCCATCCTGCGTCGTATCGACAGCGTGGTGCGTGCGAATCTGGAGAAGTCCAATCAGCTGCAGCCGGCTGCCGGGAGCAAGGATGGCCAGGACTGAACGGCTCATGGCGCTGCGCCATGACCGTTGCGTGCGCTGATGGAGCTGCGTCCTGAACAGCTTTCCGGCCAGATCGGCGGGCAGGCACTGGCGCCGATCTACCTGATTGCAGGTCCGGAACTGCTGCGTGTCATCGAGGCTGCCGATGCGGTGCGGGCTAAGGCGCGTGCCGAGGGCATCGGCGAGCGCGAAGTATTTGACGCGGACGGTCGTGATTTCGACTGGGGGCAGCTGTCCTCCAGTTTCAATGCCCCCAGCCTGTTCAGTGCCCGCCGCCTGGTCGAGGTACGCCTGCCCAACGGCAAGCCTGGCAAGGAAGGCGCCGAAGTCATCAGTGATTTCTGCGCCCGCCCCCCCTCCGATGTGGTGCTGTTGATCACCGCCGGTGAATGGAGCAAGGCGCACCAGGGCAAGTGGACCGAGGCCGTCAACAAGGCTGGCGTGCTGTCGGTAGCGTGGGCGATCAAACCTCATGAGCTGGGCGACTGGATCGAACGGCGCTTGCGGGCCAAGGGCCTGCGTGCCGAACCGGCCGCCGTGCAGCGCCTGAGCGAGCGGGTGGAAGGCAACCTGCTGGCGGCGGCACAGGAAATCGACAAGCTCGCGCTACTGGCCGACGGCCAGACCCTGGATGTGCAGAAGATGGATGCGCTGGTGGCTGATGCCGCCCGCTATGACGTTTTCCGGCTCAGCGAAGCCGCGTTTTCCGGGCAGGCCGCGGCCGTGCTGCGCATGTTGGCCGGGCTGCGTGCGGAGGGTGAGGCCGTGGCCGCGCTGATGCCCATCATCATCCGCGAGCTGCTGCTCACCGCTGGGCTGGCCCGGGTACAAGCTGCCGGCGGCAACCTGGCGGGCGAAATGAAGTCCAAGGGCATCTGGGAGTCACGCCAGGCGCCGTTCAAGCGCGCCCTGCAGCGGCACCCCGATCCTCGTCGCTGGGAGCGCTTCGTCGCCGAAGCCTCGCAGATCGACCGCATCGCCAAGGGCCGCGCCGATGGTGATGCCTGGCTGGCGCTGGAGCGCTTGCTGCTGGCCCTGGCCGAGGCGCGGGCAGTGAAGCTGTTGGTCCGGGGCGCGCGCTGACGTGGGGCCCGCAGCCGGTCTGCAGGTGTTCTACGGCGGCACCTTCGACCCGGTGCACAACGGCCATCTGGCGATCGCGCGGGGCGCGGCGCTGGCGTTGGAAAGTATCGTCCGGCTGATGCCGGCCGCCGATCCGCCGCATCGCCCGCCGCCGGGTGCCAATGCCACCCAGCGCGCGCAGATGTTGCGGTTGGCCACGGCGGGCAGCAATGAACTGCGGGTGGATCTGCGCGAGCTGGAGCGCGCGCGGCGGCACCCCGGCCAGCCTTCCTGGACCGTGGATACCCTGCGTGAACTGCGGGCCGAGTTCGGGCCGCAGCAGCCCCTTGTGCTGCTGATGGGGGCGGACAGTCTGTTGGGCCTGCCCACCTGGCATGAATGGGAGCATCTGCTGCTGTTGGCGCATATCGTGGTGGCCGAACGTCCGGGCAGTGCCCTGGACGGCGAACTGCCAGCGGTCCTGGCCCAGCGTCTGGCATCGGCCTGGGTTGAGTCGCCGGCAGCGCTGCGACAGGTGCCCGCAGGCAAGGTCTGGCGCATGCACCAGCCGCTCCATGCGGAATCGGCCACGGCCGTACGCCGCCTGATTGCCGGGGGCGGCGACTGGCGGCCGCTGCTGCCGTCGGCAGTGGCCGACTATGTCCAGGCCCATGGGCTGTACGCTTACCCACCGTCGTGAATGCCGGCAGCGGCCGGGTTCTCTATAATCTCCCCCTTATTCATCGAGTTCTCCCGCTTTGACCACCGAAGCCCAAGTCATCAAGACCCAATTGCCCAACCCGGCACCCTCCGTCCCGGCGCTGCTGGCCTCCGTCCATTCCGCCCTGGAAGAGATCAAGGCCAAGGACGCCGTTGAGATTGATGTCCGCGGCAAGTCCAGCGTTGCCGACTATCTGGTCATCGCCTCCGGCACCTCGACCCGCCACGTCAAGTCGATCGGTGACGAGGTGGTGTGTTTTGCCAAGCAGCTGGGCGTGATGCCGCTGGGTGTGGAAGGCGAGCGTGAAGCAGAGTGGGTGCTGGTGGATCTGGGCGACGTGATCGTCCACATCATGTTGCCGCGCGTGCGCGAGTTCTATGCGCTGGAGCGCCTGTGGACCGTGGGCGACCAGCCGCCGGCCGCTGACGAAGAGGACGAGGTGCAGGGCTGATTGCCCTTGCCGTAGTCCGCATGACGGCGCCGCAGGGCGCCGTTTTCATTTGATCCCGTGTCTGGAGCCGCGTCATGAAAGCCAAGTTGATCGCCACCGGTGAGCGTGCCCCGGTCTGGGTCGCACAGGGCTTTGCCGAATACCAGAAGCGCCTGTCGCATTGGCTACCGCTGGAGCTGGTGGAAATCGAACCTGGCCTGCGCGGCAAGGGCAGGGATCCGAAGCGCGCAATCGAAGACGAAGGCAAGCGGGTACTGGCGGCACTGCCCAAGAATCCCTACGTGGTGGCCCTGGATGTGCCCGGTAGGCAGCTCAGTTCCGAGCAGCTGGCGCAGCGGCTGGAACATTGGCGCTCGCAGGGGCGTGACCTGGCATTCCTGATTGGTGGCCCCGAGGGGCATGCCGCTGAGGTCTCGGCAGTGGCTGATGAGAAGTGGTCGATAGGCCCGTTGACCTTGCCGCATATGTTGGTTCGGCTGGTTGTGGCCGAACAGTTGTATCGCGCGGCGGCAATGTTGGCCAATCACCCCTACCATCGCGCGTAACAACCGTATAGAATGCGCGTCCCCGCCCGAATAGCTCAGCCGGTTAGAGCACTTGACTGTTAATCAGGGGGTCGTTGGTTCGAGTCCAACTTCGGGCGCCAGATTTGAAAATCCGCATCGTCAGATGCGGGTTTTTTTTTGCCTGTGCGACACCCGACCAGCTACTGCACTAGCCGGTGAGGTGATTTTCCGCCAAGCGGGTCAACACATGGCGCCCCCACATGGACACGCAGGGGGACCGGTCCGCTGCAAGGCGCGTTGCCCATGTCCTGGCATCAGCGGTGTCCAGATGCCTGGCCAGAAACTCTCCACCGATACGCCTGACATGCGCAGAACGGTCCTCCAGCGCTGAGGTCAGGACAGCCTGCGGTGACCAGTCTGTTTCCAGTTCGCGTTGGGCGAACACGGGTTCAAACCTGCCTTTGCACCATTTCAGCTCGGCCCAGATCCAGGTGCGGCCATTTATCCAGCGGGCATGACCCGCAAGAAGGAAGCGATACGCCGTTGCCCGTACCGCAGGTTGCATTGCATGGGTGGCCAGATCAAGAAAGGTGTGATCCAGCGCGGGCGTGCGTGCAGCCTGTACAAGGACTGCTGCCTGTGGGCCAGCCGTGGCTTGGGTGATCAGTTGGGTGAGCCTGGCGGCTACCTCTTCGATGCTCAGGATGCATCCAACGATTCGCCAATCATCGGCTTCCATCCTTCCCCAGGAACTCATGGTTGCCAGTAGCCGACCCAGGGCCTTGGCAACGTGCCAGGGATCCGAGGCGATGGCGATGCGTAGCAGGTGCTCACGCGCCGACCGCCGCACTTCGGGGACCCAGTCATTGAGTCTTCGTATCGCCAAGCTCATGAAAAAGGCGTTGGGGGCAGATCCCAGGCAACTGAGGCAACGCTCTCGCACGTAGCCGTCCCCATTGCAAAGGTCCAGCCACGAAACCGGTCGTTGTGACTGTTGCTGTCGCCACCCGCGCGACGGGACTGCGGCTGGGTTGTTCGCCATGATTTCCTGGCGTATGTGCCTCTCGATCCTGTCCAGCGAGAATGGTTGCAGGCCGTCGGTAACCGCGACGACGGGAGCAAGCGCATCCGTTGCTTGCTGCGCTGATGCGGGGAGCGCGAGAAAGCTGCGCACCGGGCCGAGGAGAAAATCTGCTCTGACCGTGTCCTGTTTCATGCGCCTCGCGGATCCTGGGATGGATGAACAACGGCAGTGTGCCACCGCATTCGGTGGTGGTCGCGGCATGCGGGAAGGATTGCATGAAAAGAAGCGCCGCGATTGCTCGCGGCGCTCCATGGTGAAACAAGTACTGTGGACAGCCTACTGCTGGCGAATGGTCACTTGAAGGTGTACTTCGCACCGACCGTGAAATAGCGCCCCACCGCGCCACTGTAATGCAGTGGGTTGTAGTTGATCGCACCGTAGGTCGCAGGGTCCAGAGGGGCGATGCGGTCGAATACGTTCTGCACCGAAGCACTCAGTTCAAAAGCTTCCGTGACATTCCACCTGCCCGACAAGTCGAAGGTGGTGAATGATGGGATTTCCTTTACCGGGTCACCGTTGGCGTAGAACGACAGGTAATCACCGCCCCGCTTGTCCTTGTTTTCCATTTTCGCGATGTAGTTGACGATTCCGCTGATCGACCAGTCGTTGTAGTTCCAGGTGACGCCGAAGTTGCCGCGGTCCTTGGGCGTGCCAATGCAGTTGGTCACATCGCAGTTGCCGTGCGTGCCGGCGTAGTCGCTGGTTACGCCACCATCGGTGCGCTCGAACTTGCGGGTGTGACTCCACTGCGCATCCAGGCGCAGATCGCCGGCATTGCCCAGGGGAATATCCTGGCGCACATCCAGGTCCACGCCCTCGACTTCGGACTGGGCCGCGTTTACGTACGACGTATTGACCGCAAGGATCGAACCCGTGCCCGGTACGCCATTGAGCAGGTTTGAATCGCGCAGCACGTTCCCGGCAAGGATGGCCGCGGTGGTGTCGCCTTGGGCAATTTCATCGGTGCGTTTGATGCGCCACGCATCCACGGTGATGGACGTGGTGCGGGTAGGCTGCAGCACGATACCCAGGGAGTAGCTCTTGGACTCTTCCGGTTTCAGATCCTTGTTCGGGCGGGTGATGATGGCCACCGGCTGCAGGCCACAGTCGGCCTGGGTGGCCCCCGGCGCCGGGGTGCCATCGGGGCAGCGCACTGGATCATTGGCGCGCGAGAACGCAGCCAGGCCACCATCGCCGTTTTCGGCGGGGTTTGGTGCGCGGAAGCCTTCGGCATAGGTGCCGCGTAGTGCAAACCAGTCGACGGGGTTCCACTTGAAGCCCACCTTGGGTTTCAAGGCACCATCGCCGCTTTCATATTTGTCGTAACGGACAGCGGCGTTGAGTTCGAGCTGTTCAAGCACGGGGGCCGACAGTTCCGCGTAGGCGGCATATACATTCTGGGTGCCGTCATAGGCGGAATAGCCCAGTCCGATGATGTCACCCTGGTCGGTATACGTCTGTGGCGTGAGCGAATTGCTGGTCTTGCGCCATTCGGTACCAATTGCAAGGCCCAGCGGCCCACCGGCAAGATCTGCCAGCGAACGCGACACCTTGAAGTCGAACATATCCAGTTCGCTCTTGGCGCGGGCACTGATGGTGGGTGAAATGTAGTCGTAAAGGCTCTGCGGATTGCTGTCCGAGCCCTGGCCGATGTTCCACACGCCGCCGGCACAGTTGGGATCTTCAAGCACGCAGCGCACGGCGCTGTAGCGAAGGAAACCATCGCGCTTGTTCACCAGGTTGGTGCTCGAATGCAGGTAGGCGGTGTCGTAATCCCAATCACCCCAAGTGCCCTTGACGCCAGCCAGGAAACGGAAGAACTCGTTGGTGTTGTTGGTCACGCGCGGACCGACGTCGAATGCGGAATAGCGCACCCTGACGGCCTCGTCGTAAGGATTGTCGGGATGGTCGGGGCCAAGCATGACCGCACCGGGCCCACTGTTTGCATTGATCGGGCCGCCCGGATAGCCCCAGCTTCCAGAGATGTTGGATGGGGTGTTCTGGAAGCGTGTCTGCTTCTTGGAATATCCCATTTCCACGTACACCTCGGAGCTTTCTCCCAGCGCGAAAGTGGCTCGGCTGAACAGGTTTGCATACTTCTCTTCGGGTGCAAGATCGCGGAACTGGGTTTGATCCCAGACGCAGCCGCCGCGCGGGTCCTGCGGGGTAACGCTGGACAAGTCTGCGCAGCCGGGCAGGCTGACGATGGTGCCGTCGGGTGCATAGACGCTGCCGGTCGGGGAAGAGCCCTGGCCCGCGGTGCCATTGAATGCCCCGCCCAGGAACTGGCTGCCGTCGATGTCGTAACCCCAGCGGCGAAGATCGCCGGTGCCAATCCACTTGCGGTTGCGGCGGTCCGAGGTGCGGATGGCATCCGACTTGCCCACATCCAGGCTGAAGAATGCGTTCCAGCCATCTTCTGCAAGGCTGCCGGTACCGGCGGTAAGTGTTGCCTTGCGCTGGTCACCGTCGCTATCGCCGGACAGTCCATAGGAGCCGCGCAGGATGGCGCCGGTGAAGTCCGAGCGCAGGATGATGTTGACCACGCCGGCAATTGCGTCCGAGCCGTAGATTGCCGATGCGCCATCCTTCAGCACATCGATCCGCTCAACGGCGTCCAGCGGGATCGTACTCAGGTCGGTGAAGACCTTCTGGCCATCGTCTGCCAGGCCATAGGTGGCCATGCGCCTGCCATTGAGCAGCACCAGCGTGGAGCCAGCCCCGAGGCCACGCAGCGAGATGCCTGCGCCGCCGCCAGCAAAACCGTTGCCGAACGTCTTGGGAATGGAGCCTGAGCCATCGGCGGTCAGGGTCTGGAGATACTCGGCGACATTACCCTTGCCGGTACGGTCGATCTCCTGCCGGGAAATGACCTGTACGGGGGAGGGTGTCTCGGTGTCGGTCCGGGGAATGTTGGAGCCCGTGACAGTGACCCGGTCCAGGGTTGTAGCCTTCTCCTGGTCTTGGGCAGTCGCGACGGATGTAGTGCCGGCGATTGCCGCCGGGACAAGGAGCAGGCGGGTCAAGCCGCAGAGGATGGATTCGCTGAGTTTGTTGCTGCGTGGGAAGGTCGGATGTTTCACGGTCTCTCTCTCCAGGGAAGTCCAGCAAAAGGGCCACAAAAAAAACGCGGCCGACGAACATCGACGGCCGCGAATCTAGGTTTCCTGCAAGTGACGAGACGGTGAAATAAAGATTAATAGCTGGCCTGTTCGTGCCATCCCTTTGGCATTCGTTTAGAAAGCGCTTCCGGCGCTTGTGCGGATCAGTCCAGGGTGAAGTCCACCGGAATCAAACCGTACGCCTGTACAGCTTGGCCTCCATCAGTGGCCGGCTGGAACTTCCAGCGGCGCAGCACCTGGGTCTTCGCCGCAGTATCCAGACTCCGGTTGCCACTGCTGCGTTCCACGTCCACCTTCATCGGCACGCCGTCAATGCCCACCAGCACGCGCAGGATCACGGTGCCTTCGGCGCCCGCGCGCAGGGCTTCGCGCGGATAGGCCGGGGGCGGGGCGCTGAGGTAGCGCAGTTGCACGCCGGTCAGCGGCTGGCTGGGCTGGCTGATGACCTCGCTTGGCGTCGGGTCGGTGGTGGGGGCGGCAATGTCGGTGGTGGGCAGGTTGACCACGGCATCGGTGGCAAAGATCGGCAACGGTGCGGTCTCCACCGGTGCAGGAAGCGCCGGCGTGGGCCGTTGCGGCGGCGTTTTTTCGGTGACCGGGTCGGTCGGCGGCGGTGGCGTTGGCGCGGGGGCGACCGGTTTGAGTTCAGGAAGTATCCAGCGCTCCTGGCGCGCCTGATCGACCCGGATCGGCGACTGCGCCAGCGGTATCAATAACAGGGCTGCCGCCAGAAGGTGCAGGGCGATGGCGGCGCTGTAGGCCAGGATGCGTGCCGGTTCGAAATGGAAAGACGTGCTGCCGTGCTGTGTACGGACCATCTTGCACCTCCATGCGTGGGCGTGTGACAGAGAACAACGCGCGATGACACGGGACGGGGTTTGCGTGCTGCGTCCCGTGGGTCCAGTGCGCCTGTTATTGCGTTGGCCGGCAAGCGGGGGCGGGAATTCCGGTTATCTGGCAGACAGAAAGAAGCGGACAGATACCACGCAAACAACAACGGCGCCCGTAGGCGCCGTTGCGTGGCTCAGGTGGCTGGGATCAGCGGCCCAGTTCGAACACCACGTCGAGGTTGACCGACACCGTGCTCTCGCCCGGCGATACGGCCGTGTCCATCTCCGCCTTGGCACTGCGGCCGGCGGACATGGCCATCATCGGCATCGGACGGAAGCCGCCCTGGCTGCCTTCGGAGATGCTGACGATGCGGCGCACGCGCAGGTCCAGCGACTTGGCATAGGTCTCGGCGCGGGCCTGGGCCTTCTTCAGTGCGGCCAGGCGTGCCTCGTCGTACACCGGCTCGGGCTGGTCGATTTCGAAGCTGGGGCCGTTGATCTGGTTGGCGCCCTGGGCGGCCAGGCTGTCCAGTACCTTGCCCAGCTTGGTGATGTCGCGGACCTTCAGGCTGACCGTGTTGCTGGCCTGGTAACCGGTGATCTTCGGGGCCTCGTTGTCCGCATAGCGGTATTGCGGGTTCAAATTGATGCCGCTGGTCTGGATGTCACGCTCGGCGATGCCAGCCGCCTTCACCGCAGCCATGACCTTGTCCATCTGCACGGCGTTCTCGCGCATGGCGGTATTGCCGTCGACGGCCTGGGTGACCACGCCGGCAGACAGGGTGGCCACATCCGGCACCCGCTTGGCCTCGGCCTGGGCCGATATGTTCAGCAAGGTGGCATCGCTGGCGACAACAGTGGGGACGGTTTGGGCGTGGGCGGTCATCGAGGTTCCCAGGGCGAGTGACAGGGAAAGCAGCAACGGGGCGAGAGCAGTTCGGCGCATGGTGATCCTCCTTGGCTGGATCGTGAAAATGAACACGTGGCGATGAACGGGTGGTGAGCCATGATGGGGTCGCCGTCACTTTGCCGGCAATGGCGATCATTCAGGTTGCTGGCGCAGGTTATGCTTCCGCGATGCTTTATCTCGCCTCCCGCTCCCCCCGCCGCAACGAATTGCTGTCCCGCCTTGGTGTGCCCTTCCGTGCGCTCGATCTCGAAGTGCCGGAGCTGCGTGCGCCCGGCGAGGCGGCCGAGGCCTATGTGCGACGGGTAGCCTTGGACAAGGCGCGGGCAGGGCTGGCGTTGGTGGCCGACGACGCGCAGGCGGTGGTACTGGGCTCCGATACCGAGGTGGTACTGGACGACCGCGTGTACGGCAAACCGGCCGATGCCGCCGATGCGGCGGCCATGCTGGCCTCGTTGGCTGGCCGCACGCACCGGGTGATCACCGTGGTGGGTCTGGTCGGGGCCGGCCGGGAAGCGGTGACGACGGTGGTGTCGGAAGTCAGCTTTGCGCCGATGAGCGCAGCGGATATCGCCGCCTACGTGGCCACCGGTGAACCGATGGGCAAGGCCGGCGGTTATGCCATCCAGGGCGGGGCCGAGCGCTACATCCATCACCTTGCCGGCAGCTACTCCGGGGTGATGGGTCTGCCATTGCAACAGACAGCCGACCTGCTGGCGGCGTTTGCCGCGGGCGCGGCAGGTGATTCCATGGACCAGGGGGAGTGAAGGACGTGTCTGAAGAGATTCTGGTGAACGTCACCCCGCGCGAAACCCGCGTGGCGGTGATCGAGAACGGCATGCTGCAGGAACTGCACATCGAGCGCGGTTGGCGCCGCGGCGTGGTCGGCAACATCTACAAGGGCAAGGTGCAGCGGGTGATGCCTGGCATGCAGGCCGCTTTCGTCGAGGTGGGACTGGACCGCGCTGCGTTCCTGCATGCCAACGACGTGGTGCGGCCGGCGCCTGTCGCCGCCGATACCGAGGAAACCGCCCCCAGTTTGCCGCTGCCGTCCTCTGTCCCTATCGTCGAGCTGCTGCGCGATGGCCAGGACGTGGTGGTACAGGTGGTCAAGGACCCGATCAGCACCAAGGGCGCCCGGCTGACCACGCAGATCAGCATTCCGTCGCGTTACCTCGTGCTGTTGCCGCAGTCCAAGATGGTGGGGGTCTCCGCCCGCATCGAGGACGAGGCCGAACGTGCCCGGCTCAAGTCGTTGGTCACCGAGATCTCGGCCCAGCACGGCGGCTACGGCTACATCGTGCGCACCAATGCTGAAGGTCAGCCGGCCGAGGCCCTGGCCGAAGACATCTCCTATCTGTCGCGGGTGTGGGCAGTGGTGGAGCGGCGTGGTCGCGAAGCGCCGCCGTGCAGCATCATCTACGAAGACCTGAGCCTGCCGCTGCGCTCGGTGCGCGACCTGATCCGCAAGGACGTGGACAAGGTCAAGGTCGACTCCAAGGAAACCTTCGGCCAGCTGCAGGCCTTCGTCGCCAAGTACATGCCGGTGCTGGGCGAGAAGCTGGAGCTGTATACCGGCGACCGCCCGATCTTCGACATGTTCGGGGTCGAGGACGAGATCGTCCGCGCCTTGAACAAGCAGGTGCCGCTCAAGTCCGGCGGCTACCTAGTCATCGACCAGACCGAGGCGATGACCACCATCGACGTCAACACCGGTTCCTTCGTTGGCCAGCGCAACCTCGAAGAAACCGTGTTCCGCACCAATCTGGAGGCGGCACAGACGGTGGCCCGCCAGCTGCGGCTGCGCAACCTGGGCGGCATCATCATCATCGACTTCATCGACATGGATGACGCCGAGCACCGCCGCCAGGTATTGCGCACGCTGGAAAAGGCACTGTCCCGTGACCATGCAAAGACCACGGTGTACGACTTCTCGCCGCTGGGCCTGGTCGAAATGACCCGCAAGCGTACGGTCGAGAGCCTGGAGCGGCAGCTGTCCGAAACCTGCCCGCAATGCAGCGGCCGCGGCAGCATCAAGACCGCCGAGACCGTCACCTACGAGATATTCCGCGAGATCACCCGCGCCGTGCGCCAGTTCGAGGCGGCACGTTTGCTGGTGATTGCCTCCAGCAAGGTCGTGGCTCGCATCACCGATGAAGAATCGGCGGCGGTGGCCGAGCTGGAAGAATTCCTGGGCAAGAGCATTCGCTTCCAGGCCGACGATCAGTACCTGCAAGAGCAGTTCGATGTCGTATTGCTTTGACCTGAACGCTGCTGCCGGAGCCCCAACTCGTAGCTGATGACGACGTTGTTGCGCCACCGCCTGCGCCGTGCACGACGCTATGCATTGATTGCATTGGCGATCGTGCTGGTGGGCGTGGCCTTGCTGGTGGGCACGCTGAGCCAGCTGTTGCCGGCGGTGCAGGCACATCCGGAAAAGGTTGCCGCCTGGCTCAGTGAGCGGGCCGGGCAGCCGGTGGCGTTTGATCGGCTGCAGACCCGCTGGACCCGACGCGGCCCGCTGCTGCAGTTGGATGGGCTGCGCATCGGCCAGGGCGAGGGCGTACGTATCGGCCAGGCCGAGGTGCTGGTGGCGGTGTACTCGGGCGTGTTGCCCGGCGCGCCCCTGACCGAACTGCGTCTGCGTGGCTTGGCGCTGACTTTGCAACGTGCCGAGGATGGGCGCTGGTCCGTGCTTGGCCTGCCCAGCAACAACAGCGGCGGCGATCCCCTCGACAGCCTGCGCCGGCTCGGCGAGCTGCAGGTCATTGGCGGCCAGTTGCAGGTGCAGGCGCCCGGAATTGGCCTGCAGACCCGTATCCCGCGTATCGACCTGCGGTTGCGGGTGGATGGCGAGCGTCTGCGCGTGGGGGCCAAAGGCTGGATAGACACGGCCGCGCCGCCGTTGACCGCCGTGCTGGATTTCCAGCGCAAGCAGGGTGACGGCCAGGCATGGCTGGCGGCCGAGCCGGCGGACCTGGGGGCTTGGGCGCCCTTGCTGCACGTGGCCGGCATACAGGCACGACAGGGGCGGGGCGAACTGCACGCCTGGGTGCAGTTGCACGATCACCGCGTGGTGGCGGTCACCGCCGAGGGCGAGCTGGAAAAGGTTGTGCTTTCCGGTGCCGCGCTGCCGGCAACCAAGGCAGCCCCGCAGGTGGGTTTGAACAAGCTGGAGCTGCGCGCGCGCTGGCAGGCCGGTGCTGATGGCTGGCGTCTGGACGCCCCGCTGCTGCGGATCGACAGCGCTGGCGGCAGGCAGGTGATGGATGGTTTGTTGCTGGCCGGCGGCAAGCATTTCGCGCTGCAGGGCAAGCAGGTGGATGTGGGGCCGCTGTTGCAGGTGGCAGCGCTGAGCGATGCGCTTGAGCCCAGCCTGCGACGCTGGCTGACGCAGTCACGGCCCTCGCTCCGCTTTGCCGATGTCAGCATCGCAGGTGAGCGCGATGGCCCGGTCCGCGCCAGCGGCGAGTTGCTTGATGCCAGCTTTGCCGCTGTGGGCGGCAGCCCGGGCATCAGCGGCCTGCGTGGCCATTTCCAGGGTGATGCGCAGGCGTTCTCGTTGGCGTTGACCCCCGATCACCTTGTGCGTTTTGACTGGCCCACTGGCTTCGGCGTGGTGCATGACCTACATCTTGCCGGCGAGCTGGTTGGCTGGCGCGAGGGCGCGGGCTGGCAGGTGGGTACACCCGCACTGCGTGTACAGGGCGAGGATTACGCCGCCAACCTGCGCGGTGGCATGTGGTTCCAGGGCGATGGCACGCGCCCTTGGATCAATCTGGCGGCCCAACTGGACGACGTGCCGATGACCGCGGCCAAACGTTTCTGGGTGCGCTCCCACATGAGCCAGGCGGCAGTTGATTGGCTGGATGCGGCGCTGGTCGATGGCCATCTGCGCAATGGCGTGGGTTTGGCGGTAGGTGACCTGGATGACTGGCCGTTCACCGGGCACAACGGCCGCTTCGAGGCGGGCGGCCATATCGACAATGGCAGCATCCGCTTCAATGAGCACTGGCCGTTGATGCGCCAGGTGAATGCCGATATCAACTTCATCGCCAACGGTTTCGAGCTGAACGGGCGTGGCGAGCTGGCCGGGGTCAAGGTGGCCAGCATGCAGGCTGGCATCGCCGACTTCCATGAGTCCAAACTGCGTGTGCAAGCCAGTACCGTCGATGACGGTGCGCGGCTGTTGGCGCTGTTGCGGCAAAGTCCGCTGCAGGCCAGCTACGGCGAAACCCTGGACAACCTGACGGTTGCCGGCCCGGCTGCGGTCAACTTTGACCTGATGTTGCCCTTGCACCATGAGGACGGCAAAAGCGAGCTGCGGGGTGAGGTCGAGTTGCGTGGCGCACGTCTGGCCGACAAGCGCTGGGACCTGCAGTTCGACAACGTGCAGGGCAAGGTGGTCTACAGCGACGATGGCTTTGATGCGCCCGCACTGCAGGTGCGCCATCAGGACCGGGGCGGCGTACTGGCATTGCGCGCGGGCGGCTTCGCCAAGGAGCCGGGCAATGCGTTCGAGGCGGAGCTTGGTGCGGCACTGGATGCCGGCAAGTTGCTCGATCGCGCACCGGAGTTGAACTGGCTCAAGCCATATATCCATGGCACTTCGCAGTGGACGGTGGGGGTTGCCCTGCCCAAGCAGGCGGCAGCCGGTGCGGTGACGATGCCGACCATGCTGACCTTGCATTCGGACCTGCGCGGCACGCGTCTGCAGTTGCCTGCGCCCTTGAACAAGCCCGCGGCCGATGGCTTGGCAACAACCGTGACAGCTGCCTTGCCGATGGGGGCAGGTCGCATCGATGTGGCCTTCGGGCGGCTGATGGCGTTGGCCGCACGCAGCAACAATGGCAAGACCGGCGTGCAGGTCACCATGGGCAGCGACAGGGTCGCCCAGGAGCCGCCGGCCGACGGCTTGCAGGTCAATGGCCGTACCCCGTCGCTGGACGCGCTGGAGTGGATCAGCCTGGCCCGGGGTGGCAGCGATGAAGGCGAGGGCGGCCTGGCGCTCAAGCATATCGATGTGCTGGCCGACGAGCTGCTGCTGATCGGCGGCCACTTCCCGCAGACGCGGTTGCAGTTGCGGCCCGGCGCGGAGGCCATCGCGGTACGTCTGGATGGCCCGGCGCTGGCGGGTGATCTGCGGGTTCCCAATGCCGACGGTGCCACCGTGAGTGGCGCACTGGATCGGGTGCATTGGCAGGCTGCGCAACCGGCAGCGGCAGCGGAGTCGTCGGATACCCCGGCAACGCCGATCAACCCGGCAAAGATCCCGCCGTTGTCGCTGGATATTGAGGATATGGCCTTTGCCAGCGTCCAGTTGGGCCAGACCCGGCTGCGAACCCAGCCGCTGGCCGATGGCATGCAGGTGCAGCAACTGCAGTTCCGCGCGCCCAAGCAGAGCATCGATGTGCAGGGCCAGTGGCGGGGCATGGGCGAGGCCGCGACCACGCGGGTCAGCGCCGACGTGAAAAGCGAGGACCTGGGCGACCTGCTGCAGCGGCTGGCCTACGGCGGCCAGGTGCGCGGCGGTGAGGGCCAAATCCAGTTGCAGGCCGGCTGGAGCGGTGGGCCGATGGCGTTCAAGCTGGCCAACCTGGAAGGCACGCTGGACATGAAGCTCCGCAACGGCCAGCTGTTGGAAGTGGAGCCGGGCGCCGGCCGTGTATTGGGGCTGCTCAGCGTGGCGCAGCTGCCGCGTCGGCTGCTGTTCGATTTCCGCGACCTGTTCTCCAAGGGCCTGGCGTTCAACCACGTCGAGGGCACGGTGCAGTTCGGTGACGGGCTGGCGCGCACTGACAAGGTCGCCATCGAGGCACCGGCGGCGGACATCAGCATCCGCGGCCAGGCTGACATGCGCACCCAGCAGTTCGACCAGACCATCGACGTCAACCCGCGCTCGGGCAACCTGCTTGCGGTGGTGGGCGCAGTGGCCGGCGGCCCGGTGGGTGCGGCGGTAGGTGCCGCGGCCAATGCCGTGCTGAGCAAGCCATTGGGTGAAATCGGCTCCAAAACCTATAAGGTGACGGGGCCATGGAAGGACCCCAAGGTGGAGGTGATTGATCGCGATGCGCCGCGCACGCCCCCGCCCGTCGTTACCCCGGCGGCTGCCAACAGCCCCTGATTCATCCGCTGGCTTGCCTCTGGCGCGCCAGCCCCCATCTGGAATGTCATGACAGACAACGCACTCACCCTTGCCGAGTCCCGCCTGCTGCTGCCGGCTGGACTGGATGCCAATCGCCTGGAACGCACCTTCGGCACCTTGCTGGGGCCGGGCATCGATTTTGGCGACCTGTATTTCCAGCACTCACGGCGAGAGAGCTGGAGCGTGGAGGATGGCATCGTCAAGGACGGTGCGCACTCCATCGAGCAAGGCGTTGGCGTGCGCGCGATTGCTGGTGAGAAGACCGGTTTTGCCTATTCCGACGACATCCAACCGGCCGCGTTGCTGGCGGCCGCGCAGTCGGCGCGCGCCATCTCGCGTGAGGGCGGGGCCCAGGATGTGCGCTCGCTGGTGCGCGGCGGTGCCCGCGCGCTGTATCCGGCGCTGGACCCGGTCGACAGCCTCGGCAACGAGGCCAAGGTGGCGGTACTCAAGCGCCTGGACCGTTACCTGCGTGCCGCCGACCCGCGCGTGCAGCAGGTGATGGTGAGCCTGTCCGGCTCGGTCGACACGGTGCTGGTCGCACGCAGTGACGGCGTGCTGGCGGCCGACGTGCGGCCGCTGGTGCGCTTGAACGTGCAGGTCATCGTCGAACAGAGCGGTCGGCGCGAATCCGGTTATGCTGGCGGCGGCGGACGCTACAGCTACGAAGAATTGTTTGCCGGCGAACGCCCCGAGGCCTTTGCCCGCGAAGCCCTGCGCCAGGCCCTGGTGAACCTGGAAGCCATTCCTGCCCCTGCCGGGGTGATGCCGGTGGTGCTGGGCCCGGGTTGGCCGGGCGTGCTGCTGCATGAAGCGGTGGGCCACGGCCTGGAAGGCGATTTCAACCGCAAGGGCACCAGCGTCTATGCGGGGCGGATCGGCGAGCGGGTTGCCTCCCCGGGCGTGACCATCGTCGATGACGGCACCCTTGATGGCCGCCGCGGCTCGCTGAACATCGACGATGAAGGCACCCCGACCCAGTGCACCACGCTGATCGAGGACGGCATCCTGGTCGGCTACATGCAGGACACGCTCAATGCCCGCCTGATGGGCGTGGCGCCAACCGGCAATGGCCGTCGCGAATCATTCGCGCACATGACCATGCCGCGCATGACCAATACCTATATGCGCGCCGGCCAGCACGATCCGCAGGAAATGATCCGCTCGGTGAAGAAGGGCTTGTATGCGGTGAATTTCGGCGGTGGCCAGGTCGATATCACCAGCGGCAAGTACGTGTTCTCGGCTACCGAGGCCTACCTGATCGAAGACGGCAAGATCACCGCACCGGTGAAGGGTGCAACCTTGATCGGCAACGGCCCGGAGACCATGCAGAAGGTGCGCATGATCGGCAACGATCTGGCGCTGGACGAAGGCGTGGGCATCTGCGGCAAGGACGGGCAGAGCGTGCCGGTCGGTGTCGGCCAGCCGTCGTTGCTCATTGATGGGCTGACGGTGGGGGGAACGCAGGCTTGAGGGTGTGGCTGAAGAGCCCCCTCATCCGCCCCTTCGGGGCACCTTCTCCCGCGTGCAGGAGAAGGGAATGCTGGCATTCGGGGCTGGCCCGGATTTCGCTCAAGTAGCAGTGACCCAATCCCTTCTCCCGCTTGCGGGAGAAGGTGCCCCGAAGGGGCGGATGAGGGGAAGCTTTTCGCTACAGAACTAAACCGGCAGCCCGCTCAACCCAGATCAATCCTGCTCGTCGTCGCCATCCACGTCATCGGCGTCGTCATCGCCACCAACTTCGGCGGTCGCATTCAGAACCGGTACCAGCATCAGCTCGCGCAACACCTGGTAGATCTCGCGATAGGCGCGCGGCGGCTTGTTCTTGGCCTTTTCGGCCAGCGCGTTGCGCACCAGCGTGCGCAGGCCCTGGCGGTCCGCTTGCGGGTATTCGTCCAGCAGTTCGCCCAGGGCGACGTCGCCCTCGGCCAGCAGGCGCTCACGCCAGCGCTCCATGCGATGCATGATCGCCACTTCGCGGCGCGAGGTCTCGCTGTTGGCATCAAGCGCGTCGCGGATGGCTTCCAGCGTCTCGTCTTCCTCGCGGCGCATCTGCTTGGCCAGGAAGGCCAACTGCCGCTTGCGGGCACCGTGGGAGGTGATGCGCTTGGTGTACTCGATGTGTTCCAGCAGACCTTCCGGGATGGGCAGGCGCGCGAGCTGGGCTGGGGTCAGGTCCACCAGCTTTTCGCCCAGGGCCAGGACTTCCAGCGCCTCGCGCCGGTTCTGGCTGCGGCTTTCGCCCAAAAATTCGCCGGTTTCTTGATCGCGTCCGCGCATCGTGCTGCTACCTACTAAACTTCATGACAGGAAAGCCGGGCAGTTGCCAGGCTTCACGAGAAATCCCCCACATCCGACCGTTGGCCATGGAGAGCCCGTCGGATGTGAACTGATTCGGTCCACAAGGATAAAGCATTGAACGCCATTACCACCCAAACCGCGGGAACCGATGACAGCCTGCAACGGCTTGAGCAGCTTGCCGACATCTCCCAGCGGTTGCTGGAAAAGGCCCGCGCGATGGGCGCCAGCCAGGCCGAAGTCAGTTGCAGCGAGGACCGCGGGCTGGATGTGAACGTGCGCCTGGGTGAGGTGGAAACGGTGGAATCCACCCATGATCGCGGCATCGCCGTGACCGTCTACTTTGGGCAACGCAAGGGCAGTGCGAGCACCGCCGACCTGCAGGACAGCAGCCTGGACGCCACCGTGGCCCAGGCCTGCGCCATCGCCCGCCATACCGAGGACGATGCCGCTGCCGGCCTGGCCGATGCCGAGCTGATGGCAACCACTTTTCCGGACCTGGACGGCTGGCACCCCTGGGAGCTCAGTGCGGAGCAGGCCGTGGACCTGGCCCTTGCCTGCGAAGCCGCAGGCCGTGCCGATGCGCGCATCAGCAACTCCGATGGGGCCTCGGCCGCCACCGCACGCAGCCTGTCGGTCTATGCCAACTCGCATGGCTTCATCGGCCGTGACCGCAGCAGCCATCATTCCATCGGCTGCGCACTGATCGCAGGGCAGGGCGATGGAATGCAGCGTGATGGGTGGTATACCAGCGCGATTGCCCGCGAAGACCTGCAGAACCCCGCCGCAGTCGGGCGCCTTGCCGCCGAGCGGACACTGGCGCGCCTTCAGCCCCGCTCCCTGCCCACGGGCCAGGTGCCGGTGCTGTTTGCCGCCGAAACCGCACGTTCCCTGATCGGCCATCTGTTCAGCGCGGTATCCGGCGGCGCCCTTTACCGGCGCGCGAGCTTTTTGCTGGATAGCGCAGGCACGCAGCTTTTCCCCGATTGGTTTGCGATCGACGAATTGCCTCTGCTCAAGCGCGGCTTGCGTTCCAGCGCGTTCGATGGCGAAGGCGTGGCAACCCGCAACTCCGCGCTGGTAAGTGCGGGCGTGCTGCAGCGGTACGTGCTGGGCAGTTATTCGGCGCGGCTTCTTGGCCTGCAGACCACGGCCAATGCCGGCGGTGTCCACAACCTGCAGGTTCGCGCAAATGCCGGTGATCGCGCTTCCATGCTGTCGGGTATGGGAACTGGCCTGCTGGTGACCGAACTGATGGGCCAGGGCGTCAATGGCGTGACCGGTGACTACTCGCGCGGCGCGGCTGGATTCTGGGTGGAAAGTGGCGAAATCGCCTATCCCGTCGACGGAATCACCATCGCCGGCAACCTCAAGCAGATGTTCAGCAGCATCGAGGCGGTGGGTACCGACGTGGATCCCCGTTCGCATGTTTCGGTGGGTTCGATCCTGCTGGGTGCCATGACGGTGGCGGGTAACGATTGACGTAGTCTTGGCAAACAGCGGACTATTCTTAATGCAGCAGTAGTTCTGCCCTTATGGCGGAGCGCTGCCAAGCGTTACTACGCCCACTACAAGGATCTTGGGGAAACAATGAGCGATTATCAGAACACCACGCCTCCGCCGCCGCCGGCCAATGCACCGGCTTCGGATGACAACAGCATCGCCATGCTGGTGCACCTGTCGGGCATCATCCTGGGTTTCATCGTGCCGCTGATCATGTGGCTGGTGAACAAGGACAAGCCCGAGAAGGCATTCCTGACCGAGAACTCCAAGGAAGCGCTCAATTTCCAGCTCACGCTGTTGGGCGTCTACATCATCGGCACCATTCTGACGATCATCCTGATCGGTGCCCTGATCAGCTTTGCTGCCTGGATCGCGTGCATCGTGTTCAGCATCATTGCCGGCCTGGCCGCCAACAAGGGCGAGACCTACCGCTACCCGATGACCGTTCGCCTGATCAAGTAATCGGCGCGCTGCTCGTAAAGAAAAAGCCCGGGATTTCCCGGGCTTTTTCGTTTCTGCGGCGGCCATCATTGCACCGCCCGTGGCGGCACCGGCGATCAATGCGAACGGCGTACCGTCAGTTCGGCCAACGCCGCCAGCGGCGCGGCACGCTGGCCAAACGGGATCAATGCCGCCTGCATGGCGGTCGCCAGTTCGGCCAAGGTCGCCTTGGCACCGTCCATGCCCAGCAGCGACGGGAAGGTGGACTTGTGCTGGGCCTGATCCTTGCCGGCGGTCTTGCCCAACTGCTCCGAGCTGGCCTCGACATCGAGGATATCGTCGCGGACCTGGAAGGCCAGGCCCAGGGTGTCGGCAAAACTGTCCAACTGCGCCAGCTGGGCGTCGCTGGCTTCGCCGCACAGCGCACCCATGCGAACCGCTGCACGGATCAGCGCGCCGGTCTTCAGGGCGTGCATGCGCTTGAGCTCGTCCAGTACCTGCTCCTGACCGGTGGCATCGATGTCCAGTGCCTGTCCGCCGCACATGCCGGCAGCGCCAGAGGCGGTCGCCAGGGTCCGCATGCAGTCCAAGGCCAGGGCCGGCGGCATCCACGCGTCAGCCAGGATCTCGAAGGCACGCGTCTGCAGGGCGTCGCCGGCCAGGATCGCGGTCGCCTCGTCAAAGGCGATATGCGTGGTCGGGCGGCCGCGGCGCAGGTCGTCATCGTCCATCGCCGGCAGGTCGTCGTGGACCAGCGAGTAGGCGTGGATGAACTCCACCGCCACGGCCGCCGCATCCAATCGCGCTTCGTCGGCGCCGAACAGGTGGCCGGTGGCGTAAACCAGCATCGGCCGCATCCGCTTGCCGCCGCCCAGCGCCGCATAGCGCATGGCCTGGTGCAGGCGTTGCGGTGCTGCCTCGGGATCGGGCAGGGCATGTTGCAGCTGTTCTTCCGTGCGTTGCAACCAACGGGTGAGCAGGGCTTCAGTCGTCATTGCCGCTGCTTTCAAAGGGTTCGGACTTCTCCGGCTGGGCCGGATCGGTCAGCAGGCGCACGCGCAGCTCAGCCTGTTCCAGCGCCTGCTGGCACTGCCGGTACAGGCCTACGCCACGTTCGTATGCGGTCAGCGACTGCTCAAGACTGAGGTCGCCGGCTTCCATCTTCTCGACCAGCTGTTCCAGCTCTTCCAGCGACTGCTCGAAGTGGGCGACTGGCGAGGTTTCATTGGGGGACTTCTTTGCCATGGGGCAAGTGTGAGCGGGCAATGGAAAAGGGTCAATTCACTTGATCTGGCGGTTGCCAGTGCAGGGTTGCCTCGTGGGCCCGCAACCAGTCCAGCAAGGGCCCAGACAGGACACGGTCGGCGGCCGCAAGCACCACATCGCCGTCGCATAGCAGCGGCAGGTGCGGGCGCAGCCACGGCGGGACATCGGATTGTTGCAGGCAATGCTTGAGTTGATGGCTGTGGCTGCGTCCGGACAGGTGGATGCGTTCGCCGCCACGGCGCTGGCGCAGCTGCAGCGGCCGGTCGAATCCGCTGGCGCCCCGCAGGGTGAGGGTGCCGCCATCGGGGAGAACCGCCGGTGTGCCGCCGTCCCAGGCGCGCTGCCAGCCCGCGGGCCACGCTGCCAGCGGTGGCGCCACGTGCAGTTGATCACGCCAACGCACGATGCGGACCTGCTGCCAGCGGAACTCGGCCTGCTGGTCGTGCCCGGCCTGCAACAACTGCTGCTGGATCGCGGCGACACCGCTGGCTGGCAGTGGTGGCAACTGGTGGTGTTGCGCCCACCGTCGCAGCACCCGAGCCTGTTGCGGGTCGGCCAGTCGGCGCAATGCGCTCAGTCGCAAACTGCCGCCCTCGCTGCTGCATTGCTGCAGCAGATCTGCATCGGTATCACCCAACAGCTGCGCTGCCTGTGCTGCCAGCCCGGCGCTGCGCGCGATCGCGGCGCTGGCATGTGGCCAGCGTTGACGCAGCAGTGGGATTACCTGCAAGCGCAGGAAATTGCGGTCGAAATCCGCGCTGCTGTTGCTGGGGTCCTCGATCCACTGCAGTTGGTGTTGTCTGGCATAGGCTTCCAGCTCGGCACGCGGACATTGCAGCAGCGGGCGCCACAGCATGCCGTTGCCGAACGGTCGTTGCGCCCGCATCGCCGCCAGGCCATCGACACCGGCACCGCGCAGGGCGCGCAGCAGGAAGGTCTCGGCCTGGTCGTCCTGGTGATGGGCCAGGGCCAGCCACTCGTCCTTGCCCAGGTGTGCCTTGAACGCAGCGTGGCGGGCCTCGCGCGCAGCGGCCTCCAGGCCTTGTCCGCTGTCGCGTGGCACGTCGACGTTGACGGTCACCATCGGCACAGCCCACTGCACGCACAGCTGGCTGCAATGCTGTTGCCAGTCATCGGCAAGGGGGTGCAGGCCATGGTGCACGTGCAGGGCGCGCAGACTGCCTTGCCGACGCCCGCGGGCGTTGACGAGCAGATGCAGCAGCACGGTGGAGTCCAGGCCGCCGCTGAAACCGACCATCACCGGTCGGTCGCTTGCGGCGTGCAGCAGGGAAGGGGGAAGCGGGATCATGGCGGCGCCGAGTATCGGTGGCGACGGCGCTGCCTGCAATTGCAGCCGCCAGCGCGCAGGAGCGGGCCACGGCGCGAAGCAGGCAATGTGTCGCTGGCAACCCGGCGCAGGTCATCGCCGCGATCTGGGTAAAGGCAGGCCTGGCTAGGGCAGGCGTTTGCCCTGGCGATCGATGTGGTAGTGCGTGCCGCCGACGATGGACGTGTGGCCATCGGCATCGGGCTCGCCGGGGCGACAGTCCTGGCAGACCTCGGCAATTCCGTCCTTGAACGGCCAGCCCCAGTCGAAGCTGTCGGCGAATGCTGGCCGTAGCTGCTTGTCGTAGTAGCTGATGCGGCCGTTGATGCTGGCCCGGGTCAGGCCTTCTTCAAAGTAATCGGGCCCATTGTCATAGGTGATAACCGCCAGCCGGCGGCCATCACCACGGAGGTAATAGTGCTGCTTGCCGACAAGAATGGCGGACAGCCCATCCGCATCGTATTCAAGCCGGGCCAAGGCAGCCGGGGTGATTTCCAGCGTGCCATCCTTGCCTAGCTGGCAGCCATCGAGAACCTCGAACACCGAGGTGTCCATGCGGTAACACGGCTCGGCGGCCAGGGTCACGGCGGCGGGCAGGGCCAGTGACAACAATGCCATCACTGACCAGCCCTTCATGTGCCCGGGTCGGTTCACGGTGCCTTGCGTTCAAACCTGGCCGGCTGCGGCAGCTCCACCGGTACGCCGTGTGCGTCGCAGGTGCCGACGCTGCACAGGCGTTCGCGCAGGCGCGGGGTGGACTGCACGATCAGGTGGTAGATCGTGTTCTGTTCCATCGTGCCGCGCACGGCCTTGCTGCCGGGGCCACGCGCCCAGATGCCGACGTCCTCGCCACCATGTGATTCGGCCTTGGCCGGCACCAGTGCTTCCTGCATGTAGTCCGGGTGCTCGGTGTCGACGTGGGTCAGGTCCGGGCGACCGTTGGCCGATTCAAAGCTGCTCGGGGCGTGCGGGAAGCGCTTCGGGCCGGCGGCCTGCTGATTGCTGGCACCGGTGTAGCCGGGACCATTGGCATAGCTCAGGGTGGTGTACGGCAGGCCCATGCCATCGCGGGCCAGGTCCAGTGCGCCGATCCCGTCTTCGCCGCCCTTGTCCTTGACCTTGCCCAGGATGGCATTGCCACGTGCCGGGTAGCCGACGAAGTTCAGCGTATGCGAGTGATCGGCGGTGACGATGATCAGCGTGTCCTCGGCCGACGTCGCCTCCACTGCGGCCTTGACCGCGTCCGACAGTGCGATGGTGTCGCCCAGGGCACGCGCGGCGTTGCCACTGTGGTTGGCGTGGTCGATGCGGGCGCCTTCCACCATCAGCACGTAACCGTCCTGGTGCTTGGACAGGTTGGCGATGGCGGCGCGGGTCAGTTCGGCCAACGAGGGCTCGCCGGCCGGGTCCTTGGCGCGGTCCTGTTCGTACTGCATGTGGTCCGGTTCAAACAGGCCGAGCAGTGCCGGGGCATTGCCCGCTGCCTTGAGCTGGTCTGCATTCCACACGTAGGCACCCTGCGGATGGGCCGCCTGCCATTCGGCGACCAGATTGCGCCCGTCCAGGCGCAGGCCCACCTTGTCGGCGTATTCCGGGTCCTGTTCGTTGATGGTGGTGAACTGCCCGCGACCACCGCCCAGGGCGACCTGCGGGCCGCGCCCATAACGCGAGGAGGACAGCAGCTGCTGGGCAATATCCACGCACCCCTCGGTCTTGGCAGCGGCGGGCAGGTCGACGTCGGCCTCCCAGTTGCGCTCGGGCGAATGGGCGTAGGTTGCCGCTGGCGTGGCATGGGTCAGGCGCGCGGTGGAAACCACGCCGGTGGCCAGGCCAGCGCTGTCGGCCAGCTCCAGCCAGGTCAGCAGGCGCTTGTCGAGGCTGTCAGCGCAGTTGCTGCGGGTGCCTGCGCTGACACCGATGGCGCCCATGTGGCTCTTCACGCCGGTGGTGATGGCGGTCATGGTGCCGGCGGAGTCCGGCGTCTGCGAGTCGGTGTTGTAGGTCTTGCTGAACGCCGTGGCCGGGAATCGCTCCCACGACAACAGGTTTTCTTCACCCGGGTTGCCGTGGCGCTGACCTTCCAGGATGCGCGCGGCCGCGACCGTGGTCAGGCTCATGCCGTCACCCAGGAACAGGATGACATTCTTGGCCTTGCCGGCCATGGCACCGTTGCCGGCCGCCCGCGCCGCGCCGTCGCGGTACCACCATTGCGGCGTTTCCCCGTCCGGATGGGTGATCTTGGGCACGTCGACGCTGATGGCGGAGGCCTGTCCGGAAGGGGCGCCGGTACTGGCGCAGGCGCCCAGCAGCAGGGTGGACAGGGCGGCGGACAGGAAGCTGGCTTTGTGCATCGTGGGTGTTACCGCTGGATGAAGACAGACCCCCATTATGGTCAAGCCCAGAAGGCATGCATATGACACGCAGCTTTTCTGTGTGGGCATCGTGCTGGCAGGGGGCTTGCGCTATCGTGAGAGCCTTCGATTTGTTCTCTGGATTCGCAATATGAATGTGGTTTCTGCCTGGCTGCGGATCCCCTTCTGGCAGCGGGTGGTCGGCGGCTTCGTGTTGGGAGCGCTGGCCGGCTGGGCGCTGGGGCCGGCTGCCGAGACCTTTTTTGGTCCGCTCGGCGAGCTGTACGTCACGCTGATCAAGATGATCGCGGTACCGCTGGTGTTCTTCGCGGTGATCAATGCCATCGGCTCCCTGCACGGGCAGAAGTCGGTGGCCGCGCTCAGTGGTCGCACGTTCCTGTGGTTCGTCATCACCGCTGCGCTGGCGGTGGGTATCGGCTTGCTGGTGGGCACGGTCATGCAGCCCGGCACCGGTGGCCTGAAGCTTGCGGTGGACTCGGCCTATACGCCGCGTGACGTGCCTTCCGTGGCCAAGGTGCTGATGGACGTGGTGCCGTCCAACGTGTTCTACGCGTTGTCGGGCATCGGCACCAAGGCAAATGCCGCAGGTGAGCAGGTGCTGGCGGCCGGGCGTGGCTCGATCCTGCCGGTGATCTTCTTTGCCGGCCTGCTTGGCTTTGCGATGGTCAAGCTGGGCGAAAAGGTCAACGAGGCGCGCAAGCTGGTCGGCCAGATGAGCGAGATCATGATCCAGGTGACCCGCTTCGTGCTGGAGATGACGCCGCTGGGTACCTTTGGCCTGATTGCCGGCCTGGTGGGCAGCTATGGCTTCGAGAAACTGCTGCCATTGGGCAATTTCGTATTGGCGCTGTATGTGGCCTGCGCGCTGCATATCGTCATCGTCTACAGCGGCCTGCTGTTGGCGCACGGTCTGAACCCGTGGAAGTTCTTCCGCGGGGCGGCGCCGGGCATGCAGGTGGCGTTCGTGGCGTCCTCCAGTTTCGCGGCCATGCCGGTGGCGATGCGCTCGATCACCGACAACCTGGGGGTCAACAAGGATTACGCCTCCTTCGCGGTGCCGCTGGGCGCCAGCATCAAGATGGACGGTTGCGGTGCGATCTACCCGGCGCTGTGCGCGGTGTTCATTGCGCAATACACGGGCGTACCGCTGACACCGGAGCAGTACGTGATCGTGTTGATCGCTTCGGTGCTGGGCAGCTTCGGCACGGCAGGTGTGCCGGGTACGGCGGTGGTGATGGCCACGGTGGTATTGAGCGCAGCCAACCTGCCGTTGGAGGCGATCGGCTACCTGTATGCCATTGACCGCATCCTCGACATGATGCGGACCATGACCAACGTGACCGGCCAGATGGTGGTGCCGGTGATCGTGGCCAAGGAAACCGGGCTGCTCGACCAGCAGGTCTACGAGGCTGCGGGTACGCCGGCCATGGGCCGTGGCGGCGATCGATTGTCCTGATCGCGTTTGCGCATACGCAGCAAGGCCGGCCCAGTGCCGGCCTTTTTCTTGCCTGTAGCAGGCTGTAACAGCCCCCTGTAACAGCCCTGGTACACCTCGCCGAGAGCCCGACTATGGCGGGCTGGCGCCGGCGGTTTGGCTGGCAGGAACCGTGCGCGCGGGCTGTGCTGTTGTTACAGGGATACAGGTGTCAATCGCGTGCATGGCCTGCATGTTGTTGTTTTAGCTTGGAAAATGTCGTTGGCACGGTAACTGCTCTTTATCACCCGTTGATTTGAGTGGACGGCGCCATGGACAGCTCGACGTTTCATCGGATGTGCGCACTAGCAGGTTTGTTGATGGCCGGCCTGGTGATCGGCCAGGCCGAGGCTTCCGGTGCGCGGCAGGGTGTAAAGCCACAGCCGGGCGAGATCGTTCTGCTGCGCGACGTGTCCACGCGTCCGGCCTACCGGATGCAGCCGCCGGGCATGGCCTTGATTGCGGATCCATCCCCACGCAAGGAGCTCAGTGCTGCACTGGGTGTCGGTGGCGTGGATGAGTTGAGTGATGCCGACTATGCCGGCATGGATTCCAGCCTGGCCGATCTGGCCGGCTCGCGGCACGGCCAGACCACGGTTGAGCGGGTCGCAGAAGGTGTCGTCGGCGGCACCATGGGTCGGGTCACTGGTGAGGGGGGGGCGCTGTCCGGCGGCCAACTCTCGCGCGCCATCGGTGGGCCGATGGGCGCGGTGGGCGGCGCCACCCGCGGCATCGGTGACCAGGTACGTGGCGCATTGGCGCAGTTTCCGCTGGGGCAGCCGGGCGGGGCGGGTGGCAAATGAGCAGTCGCGCATCCAACGTGTCCGTCGGTCTGTTGCTGGTGCTGGGGCTGGTCATCGGCCAAGCCGCTCGCGCGCAGAACGTGGCAGATGGCTACAACGGCATGCTGTCCTATCTCTCGGCCGACAGCCGCATCGACGGCAGTGCCTTGGCCGGCGCCAATGGCTCGATCAAGATCAACCAGGCCGCTGGTGAGCTCAACCTGCAGGCCAATCTGCACAACATGGCCAGCGGTGGACGGGCGCAGGCCAACGTCGACGCCAGCCAGCTCCAGCAAGCTAATCGTTTCTCTACACCGACCTTGGCCACGGCCACGATCGGCGGCAATGCGCTGGCCGGGGCCAGTGGCATCGCATCAATCAATCAGGCCAGCGGTGGCGGCAATACGGAGCTGAACTCCGTGAGTGCCGTGCTGGCCGCACAGGGCATACGCGAGGCAAGCGACGAGGCAATGGCCGCGTCTGGCGCACTCGCGTCGGCGGGGGACCAGCCTGCCATCAGTGATCCACGTACAACCCGACGAGTGGGCGTGGAGGCATCCGCATTGCGCGGTTTCGATGGCGTGCTGCAACTCAATCAAATCGCGGGATCCGGCAACGCAACGGAGAACAGATTAAGCATCTCCGTGCAGGGCAGCCCGTGACAACTGTTCCATCCACCCGATGCACTACCAGACTGAATGAGGGGCACCATGAAAGCGAACAAATGGACTGTACTCGCCATGGCGGTTTCCGCGCTGACCCTCAGCGCGGCGGCCAATGCGGCGGATGACAAAGACCAGAGCGCGAACATCGATCACCAGCACAACGTGACCGAGACCCGCACCAATACCAACACCAACACCGACACCAATACGCTCACCAACACCACGACCAACACGGCCACCAACACCAACGTCAACACCAACATCGATACCGATGTTGACCTGAAGTTGGATGCGGCCGCCACCCTGCGTTATTCGGACACGCGCTCCAACGTGGAGCGGACGCGTTCGACGTCCAACGAGGAATACGAGAACATCCAGAAGACCTCGAACGTCAGTGCCGACGAACGCAAGGAAAAGAACAACCACGGCGTCGACGTGAATCTCGAAAAGGACATGCGTCTGAGTTCGGACGTCAATTTCTCGGGTGATCCGACAATCACCGGCGATATCGACCTGGATTCAGCGGCCATCGCCATCATCGACAACCGCCAGTCGATCTCGGGCAACACCGCCGAGAACGGCCTGCTGAGCAACGATGCCTCGATCGGCGATGACGTGGGCTCCAATGCATCGGGCAACCTCGGCTTCAACGTCGCCGCCGGTGACAACAATGCCCAGGACAACGCGGCTGCGCTGTCGGCGGCTGATGCTTCCTTCAGCTTCGGCATGGCCGATGCGGAAGTGTTCGTGAACCAGAGTGGCATGAACAACTCGACGATGAACAACGGCGTGACCAACGCTGCTGCCATCGGCGGCAATGCCTTCTCCGGAGCGGCAGGCAACATCGGCGTCAATGTCACCTCGGGCAACAACAACGAGCAGAAGAACGCTCTGGCTGCCTCGGTTGCCACCAGCGCCTACGCCACCTCGAGCATCAGTTCCAACCAGGTGTCTTCGGGCAATGATGTCAGCAATGATGGCTACTACGACTACGTCGTGAACACCTATGCCATCAACATGTCGGGCAAGGTCACGGGCACCACCCGTGGTACGGGCACCGGCCAGTATGCAGGCACGGGCAACTCCTACCAGAAGACCAACTTCTACCCGGATAACTGGAACGGCAACTCGCACCAGGGTGGCAGCCAGACCGGCCACACCGATTGGGACAACCAGACCCAGGGCGCTGTCGCCAATCCCAACCGTCCGGGCGTGGGTGGCATGGCATGGGATACCGATGAGAAGGGCAACCTGAGCTTCTCGGAAATGGGCACCGCCGATCTGACGGCCAGCCTGAGCGGTACGGTGGTGGATATCGACTGGATCGCGGTTGACGCGACCAATACCGCCAGCCTGTCCGGCAGCGCGTTCTCCAATGCCTCCGGCAACATCGGCGTCAACGTGTCCTCGGGCACCGGCAACCTGCAGGCCAACAGCCTGGCCTTGGCCGTCGCACAGCCGTCGACCGGCGGTGGTGGCGGTGGCGGGGAAGGCACCCCGTAAGCAGGTCAACGTTGTACAGGATTGTTCCCCTGTCCTGAGCAAGGCCCGGTCATCCGCCAATGGCCGGGTGTTCCGGGAGTCCCGGTTCCCCTCCCCCGTGGAGCCGGGGCTCCCACCTGATGATCACGTGGAGATGCTGCCCCATGTTTTCCCGACTGCTGCTGATCACTTGTCTGTTGCTGACGATGCCTGCCCAGGCAAGGGCGGGCGAGGTGGCGTTCAACAGCGTGCTGCCCAATGGTGCGTTGTACAGCGGACAGGTCGAGAGCATGAAGGAGCGGCGTTTCCGCAACCTGGTTCGCCAACATACCGATTACAGCTGTGGCGCAGCTGCACTGGCGACCATTCTCAAGCATGCCTATCACCTCAATACCGATGAGGCGACGGTGATCGAGGGAATGATGGGCGTGGCGGATCCGGAGCTGGTGCGTCAGCGTGGCTTTTCACTGCTGGACATCAAGCGTTACGTGGAATCGCTGGGCATGCGCGGTCGTGGCTATCGCATTGACGAGGAGCGGCTGAAAGGCTTGCGGGTGCCGGGGCTGGTGTTGATGGATGTGCGTGGCTTCCGCCATTTCGTCGTGCTCAAGCAGGTGCGCGACGGCAAGGCGGAGCTGGGGGATCCGATCCTGGGCAACCGGGTGATCCCGCTGCAGGACTTTCTGGATGCCTGGCCTTCGCGCGCGGTGTTCGTGGTGATCGGGAGTGACTTCGATCGCAATACCGTGCTGCTACAGCCCAGTGAACAAATCAGTGCACGTGCCTTGGCGGCGCGCCAGGGCAATGGGCCCATTACCGATGCGGAGCTGGTCGACTTCGGCTTCACCCATGCCGACCTGTTCTGAAGGAGTCAGCAATGAACTACGTCCCCCCCGCAGTATTGGCAGCGGCCATGGCGCTTGCGCTGCCCGCCCATGCTGCTGAGACTGCCGCTGCACCGGGCAGTGGCCTGCATGAAATCCCCGACGAAGAACTGGGCCAGATGCGTGGCCGCTATACGGTCGGCGGCAATGAAGTGGCCTGGTTTGGCGTCACCATGATTTCCACCTGGCAGGCGGCCAGCGGCCAGACCCTGCAAGGGGCCCTGCGCATAGGCATGGATTTCCGCAACGGTGGCTCGCCCAAGGTGAGCTTCACCCCCAGCGTCACCGTTACTGCCGCCAATGCGCCCTTGCCCGACAACACCGGCCGCAGCATAGATGGCAGCGGCCTGGACAACGTGGCTGGCCTGAGCCAGAGCGTACAGATCGCCGGCGACGGCAACCGCGCCAGCAACGTACTGCATCTGAACGTCCGCAACGATGGCGTGGTGCCGCTGCACGATGGTGGTGGCACAGGTAGCGCCAGCGCACAGCAGGGGGCGGCCAGCGCGGTTGCCAGTTTCGACGGCAATTCCGCGCGCCTGCAGCTGCAGGTGCAAGGGCAGGGAGCCGTGCAGCAGTGGATGCGTAGCGGCGGTATGGGGCAGAGCATCCAGCTGCTCGGTGACGGGCAAGTGGCACAGAACCTGGTGCAGATCGACCTGGTGAAACAGTCGCTGGTCGGCAACCTGCCGCTGTCGCAGAACGTGGCACAAGCCATCGCGCTCAATCGGGGGATTGGCGGGGTAGGCGGGCAATGAGGCCGGGCCGGTCAGTGCCGGTGATGAACAACAAGCAGAGGACCGAAACAATGAACAGACTGGCGATGGCGGCGCTGGTGAGTCTGGCTGTGGTTTCGCCCACGGTGGCGGCGCAGGAGGCAACTAGCGGCAACCCGAACGAAGAAGATGTCAGAGCCCTGGTGGCTCAACTGGAGTCACTGAAGGCAAGTTACGCGCAGGAAGTCCGGCGTCTGCGTGAGCTGGACATGCAGGTGCAGGCAATCCAGGCGCGGGTCAGTGGCAAGACGGCACAGGCCCTGCCAGCACCTGCGCAACCCGCAGCGGCTCCGGCTGCTGCAACTGCAGCGACTGCGGCCACCACGCCGCCCACAGGCGAAGGGTATGCCAGTACCGCGGCCGAAGCGCAGGAGGCAAAAGAAGCCGCGCGGCGCAGCGTGGATGACGTCAAACAGCAGCAGTCGGCCTTGTTCAATCGTCGCCTGACGCTGGAAAACAGCATCACCTACGCGCGTTATGACCGCAAGCAGCTCACCCTCAACGGTTTTTTGGCCTTGGACGCGATCTTCCTGGGCAATATCGCCATCGAGAACGTGGAATCCGATTCGCTTACCTACAATTTCGCCGCGCGTTGGGGCGTGAACCCGCGCCTGACCCTGAACCTGGACGTCCCTTACATCGCGCGCAAGACCATTTACCAGAAGGGCGGTGCGGGTGGTTCGGCAGCGGCTATCGCGCAGGAGGAGACCAATGGCACGGGTATCGGCGATGTCACCCTCAGTGCCAATTACAAGTTGTTCGGCGAGCGCGGATGGCGTCCCGAGACCGTGCTGACGGGCGGCGTCACGGCACCGACGGGTCGCGAGCCCTACGGTATGGACTGGAAGGTGATCGAGCGTGACGATGATGACTTCATCCGTTTCGCCGTTCCGTCGGAGCAGCCCACCGGCAACGGCGTGTGGCAGGCCAACATCGGGCTGTCTGCCGTCAAGACGGCGGACCCGGCCATCCTGTTTGCCAACGTTGGCTACATCCATTCGTTCGATCGCAGCTTCGACGACATCGACTCCAACCCCGATACGGTAAATCCCGGTGACGTGCGCCTGGGCAAGTCGTTCTACTTCGGTGCCGGCATTGCGTTCGCCTTCAACGAGCGCACCAGCCTGAGTATTTCCTTCAGCGACAAGCTCAGTGCGCGTGCCTCCACCCGCTACAAGGACGGCAAGTGGATCAAGATGATCGGCAGTGATGCCAATGCTGGCACGTTGAACCTGGGTGTGACCTACGCGCTGACATCCAAGGCGACCTTCGTGAGCATGCTGGGGGTCGGGCTGACGCCGGATGCACCGGACTTCAGCCTGTCGTTCAAGGTCCCGTACATGCTGTAGTGCGTTTGCGGCTCCGCTGTCACAAGGGTTGGTGATCGCCGGCGCCGCAGCGGGCTTCAGCGCAGCGTATCCAGGGTCAGTTGATGCTTGCGGCACAGGCGATAGATCGTCACCCGCGAGACCCGCATGAGGCGCGCACAGGCGCTGACGTTGAATTGGCTTTGTTGCAGGCAGGAAAGCAGTGTTTCGCGTTCGGCATGGATGCGTGCGTTGTCCAGTTGCCCGCCTTCCAGCGCGGTGCCGGCGCTGCTCAGTTCAAGGTCAGCGCAGCTGATCAATTCACCTTCGGCGGTGATGGCCGCGCGCTGCACCCGGTTGAGCAGTTCGCGCACGTTGCCCGGCCAGCTGAAGCGTTCCATCGCCTGCCGGGCTTCACTGCTGTAGCCGCGGGCGCGGATCTGGTGCAGCCCGCGGAATTGGCTCAGGAAGTGATGAGCCAGCAGGTCGACGTCTCCGCCGCGTTTGCGCAGCGGGGGCATGGACAGGCGCAGGACGTTGAGCCGGTAGTACAGGTCGCGGCGGAAGCGCCCGTGTTCCACCGCCTGTTCGAGATCGACGTGGGTCGCCGCCAGGATGCGTACATTGACCGGGATGGGCTGGTTGCTGCCCACGCGCTCGATGGTGCCTTCCTGCAGTACCCGCAGCAGGCTGGTCTGGGCATCCAGCGGTAGATCGCCAACCTCGTCGAGAAAGACAGTGCCGTTATGCGCGGTCTCGAACAAACCCTGGCGTCTGCTGGTGGCACCGGTGAAAGCGCCACGCTCGTGGCCGAACAACTCCGATTGCACCAAGGTCGCTGGTATGGCGCCGCAGTTGATCGCCTGGAAGGGCTTGTCGGCGCGTGTCGACAACTGGTGCAGGGCGTGCGCGGCAACTTCCTTGCCGGTGCCGGTTTCGCCGGTGATCAACACCGGAAGGTCCACCGGCGCATATTTGCGCAGCGTCGCACGCATGGCCAACATCACATCGCTCTGCCCAAGCAGTGTCTGCAATACCTCGCTGGCGGTGGCAGACGTCTGTGCGTCAAGGGTCTGCAGCTCGCGCAGCAGGCTGTTCAGATCCGGAGGGTGGGGGAAACGCTGTCGGCATGCGGCCAGCAAGGGGTGGTCGGTAAGGCAGCCGGTGGCAGAGGCGGGGGTGATGGCAAACAGGGGCATGTGCTGGTGCTCGGCGGTGAACCTGCCGATCCGCTCCAGCTCACTGTCCGAGCTGCTGCGGAAGTCGATCAGGCCAACCACCGTGTCACCGCCACGCATGCCGACGTCGGCGGGTTGCTGGGGTAATACCGCACGTATCTGCCAGCCATCCGCAGCCAGCATCACTTTTTCTCGTTCCCCCGGTTTTCCGAACCAGATCACACATCGCCTGCTTGACTCGGATACGGCTGCCATGCTGGTCACCTCTCCATTCGGCGCCACCATATACCTGTCATTCGGACAGGTGCAATCACATCGGGCGGCTTAATAGGGACATAGCGGGACGCGCTCCCTATTAATATTTGTGGCGGTGGTCAGCGTCTTGCGGGCATGAAAAAAGCCGCGGTGGGCCGCGGCTTTTTCTGCAAACCAGAGCGTGGCCCGTTCAGAGCGCCATGCGTCGTGCCTGCATGAATTTGTCACCCCAATAGCCGGTCAGAAGGGTGTCGGTACGGACATCCTTGCCGGTGCTGGGGGCGTGCAGGAAGCGGCCTTCACCGACGTAGATGCCTACATGGTCAACCCGGCCCTTGCGGCCGAAGAACACCAGATCCCCGGCAGCCAGCGCCGAGCGGTCACGGATCAGTTCGGCATTTGCCTGGTTGGCCATTTCGCGGGAGACGCGGGGCAGCTCGACACCCAGCGCGGTGCGGAACACGTAGCCGACCAGGCCGCTGCAGTCGAAGCCTGCATCCGGCGAGCTGCCGCCCCAGCGGTACGGGGTGCCCAGCAAGGTCATGGCACGGCGCAGGATGGACTGCACCTTGCCGTCGGAATCATTGGCCAATGCCGCATCGGTGGCAGCTGCCACGCCCTTGGAAGCGTCATAGGCGGAGATCAATCGGCCGAGATCACCGGCGAACATCGCCGAGCGGTCCATAAGCGGGATGGTGTCGCTGGCGGCCAGGTGGGGAAGCAGCGCCGCCAGCGTGGCGGTAGCGGCTGCATCGGTCCTGCTGCGGGCCGGCTCGGCCTTGGCTACAACCGGGCGGGCGACGTGTTCGGCATCAGCGGCGCTCTGGGCGAAGGCCGGCAGGCTGGCGACAGCCAATGCAGCGGCGCACAACAGGCGACGGATCGAGCGGTTCTGGTACTTGGGCTGGTCCGGTTGGGACGTGTTTTCAGTCGTCACGCGGCAGTCACGAAAAATTTCGATGGGCGATCATGCCTTGTGAAACGTGTGAGTAGGTACAAATTTCGTTAAATTATCGTTATTTATTGTAACGAATTGCTCATTTCATCGTAAAACGCGCTTCGCGCCGGTGTAATGGTCGCGCCAGTACGCGCCGTCCAGGTGATCCATGCGCACGGTGCCGCCGGTGCTCGGGGCATGCACGAAACGGCCTTCGCCGACATAGATGCCGACGTGCCAAACGTTGCCTTTGTCGCCGAAAAACACCAGATCTCCGGCGGTAAGTCTGTCTGTAGCGATCTTCGGTCCCTGGATGGCGGCCAACTCCCGGGAGGTCCGTGGCAGGTTCAGCGCCAACATGTCGCGATAGACGTAGGTGACCAGCCCGCTGCAATCAAAGCCTGACTCCGGGGTGTTGCCGCCATAGCGGTAGGGCGTACCGACCAGGCCAAGGGCGCGCATGGTCACCGACGTGGCCGCTGCCGGGTCGGCCGGCGCCACGGGCGTGTAGGTGCGGCTGGGGACCGGTGCGGCAGAGCGCTTGGGCGGGGTGTGGCCGCATGCGCTGAGCAGCGCGACGGTCAGGAGCGCGGCGGACAGGCGCCACGAGCGAAAGCGGAAAACTGGCGTGATGTGCATGGAGCCCGGATAATGCGCCACCTTAGAAGGCCGTCATCATGGCGGCGTCCCCGGCGGCCGACAAGCCGTCCCAACGTCTGCCAGCGGGCAGCCACAGATAGAGTTGCGCATGAAGATCGAAAAAGACCGCGTCGTTCGTTTCCATTACACCGTCTCCGAACAGGGCCAGGAGCCGATCGAAAGCTCCAAGGACCGTGATCCGCTGGCCATCCTGATCGGCCACGGCAACATCATTCCGGGCCTGGAAGCGGCGATGATGGACAAGGAAGCCGGCGAGAGCTTTGGCGTTGACGTGAAGTCGGCCGATGCCTACGGCGAGCGTCGTGAGGGCATGACCCAGCGCGTTCCGAAGAAGCACTTCGGCAACACCCGCCTGGTGCCGGGCAGCCAGGTCATTCTGCAGACCAACTTCGGCCCGCGTGCAGTCACCGTCGAGAAGGTCGGCATGACCGTGGTCGACGTCGATCTGAATCACCCGATGGCCGGCAAGGACCTGCATTTCGACGTGGAAGTCGTTGAAGTGCGCGAAGCCAGCGAAGAAGAAGTGCAGCACGGCCACGTCCACGGCGACGGCGGTCACCACCACTAAGCGCTTGCCGCAAGGTGTTGCGACAGAACGGCCCGCCAACGCGGGCCGTTCTGCGTTGCAAGGCCTGAGCGCGCCGGGGCGCCCCCGTAGTGCCGTGCCCGGAATGGTCCCCGTCGCGGATGGCTCGGCAGTACATCGGTCTGCATGCTCTAATCGCGCACCTGTTGTCGAAGGATGTCGCCGTTGTCCTCTTCCGCTTTCCAGCCTGTGGCAGCCAACGAGCGTATCGTCACCTTGGATGTGCTGCGCGGCGTTGCCTTGTTCGGCATCCTGCTGATGAACATCGAAGCCTTCAGCGGCCCGCTGGATCTGTCCTTCACTGGCATCGATCCGCATTGGACCGGCTGGGACTACTGGGCCGATGCTTTCGTCTATGTGTTCGTGCAGGGCAAGTTTTTCACTCTCTTTTCCCTGCTGTTCGGTGCCGGCTTCGCAGTGATGGCGCAGCGTGCGGAGGTGGCGGGGCGCGAGTTCACCCTGTTTTACCTGCGACGCAGCCTTGGCCTGATGGTGATCGGGCTGCTGCATGCGGTGTTGGTGTGGTCCGGCGATATCCTTTTTTGCTACGCATTGCTGTCGTTTGCACTGTTGGCGTTCCGCGAGGCGCCGCGCAGCTGGCTGCCTGCATTGGGTGTGGCCACCTATCTGGCGGCCGCCATGTTGATGCTGGTGCTCGGCGCGGTGATGGCGCTGGTGCCTGACGGGGACGCGGCAGTGATGACCAATGAGGCATTGGCATCGATCCAGGCCCAGCGCGATGCCTATGGGCAGAGCAGCTATCTGCAGGCAGTGGTGCAGCGTGTGAGTGATTTCCGCAGTGCCTTGGGAGCCTTGTTGGTAGTAGGTCCGCAGGTGCTGGGCATGTTCCTGCTGGGCGCATGGTTTGCGCGCAGTGGCGCTATTGCCGAGCCGGCGCGTTTCACCCGCTTGTGGCAGGTCATGCGCTGGGGCGCATTGCCGTTGGGCCTGGCGGTCATGCTGGGCAGCGTTGCGCTGCAGCCCTATCTCGCGCCGGGCAGCTTTGGCGTGCGTAGTGGCCTGGCATACGCGCTGACCTCGGTGGCTGGCTTGCTGATGTGCCTGGGTTATCTGGGGTGGGGCGTGCGCTGGAGCCATGCGCTCAGGTGGGCGGCGCCGGCCGGACGCATGGCATTGACCAACTACCTGGGCCAGTCGGTGGTCTGCACCCTGGTGTTCTACGGTTATGGCCTGGGCTGGTTCGAGCAGGTGGGGCGCGCGAGCCAATTGCTGTTCGCGGTGGCGCTGTTCGTGGCGCAGGTAGTGCTAAGCCATGTGTGGCTTCGTTATTTCCGTTTCGGGCCGGTGGAGTGGCTTTGGCGGGCATTCACCTATCTTGGCCTGCCGCAGCTGCGGCGCTGAAAGCGCCGCGGCGCAATGCTGTCGCCTGTGCCAGCCAGTCTCAGCTGGTGTTCGCAAAAGCGGAGTGCGGGCAATGCCGCCAGCAATCAATCACACCGGTTCGGCAGCGTGACATGGCATGCTGCCAACGAGCATGAGCCAGGAGTGAGCAGACGATGATCGAACGGATTGCCAGACAGAGCGCTGCAATGGATCTGTCACCTTGCGACGGCGGGCGCGTGCCATGAGTGCACGCAATTATGATGTGGTGGTACTGGGCGGCGGATCGGGCGGGCTGGCCGCTGCCTTCCGTGCCGCCTCCTACGGTGCCAAGGTGGCCATGTTGGAGCCTGCAGCGCTGGGCGGAACCTGTGTCAACGTGGGTTGCGTGCCGAAGAAGGCGATGTGGCTGGCAGCTGATCTGGCCGAGCGCATCGGCCTGGCACGCAAGATCGGCTTTGACCTGCCAGTGGAGCCTGCGCTGGAGTGGCCTACGTTGCTGGCGCGGCGCCAGCAGTACATTGCCAACATCCACACCAGCTACCAGAAGCGTCTGGATGAAACCGGCGTGGTCCGCATCAGCAGCCGTGGTCACCTGGTTGATGCAAACACGGTCCAGTGCGAAGACGGCACCCAGTTCAGGGCCGAGCACATCGTCATTGCCACCGGTGCGCATTCGCTCAAGCCCACTCTGCCAGGCGCCGAGTTGGGGGGCGTGTCCAACGACTTCTTTGCCTTGCAGTCGCGCCCCGGGCGCGTTGCGCTGGTGGGCGGCGGTTATATCGCAGTGGAGCTGGCCGGCGTCCTGCGCGCGCTTGGCAGCGAGGTTGCACTGCTGGTGCGCGGCCAACGCCTGCTGGACAAGTTTGATGCCGAAGTGGCCGACCAGTTGGCAGAGAACCTGCGCTTGCAAGGGGTAGAACTGCACTTTGGCTGCCAGGTGAAGTCGCTTGAGAAACAGCAGGAGCGTATCGCTGCTCAACTGCAGAACGGACCGCAACACGCTGTGTTCGACACCGTGCTGTTCGCCACGGGGCGCGGTCCCAATACGGCCGGTCTGGGCCTTGAAAAGGCGGGGGTGAAGCTGGATGGCAAGGGGGCCATCGAGGTGGACGAGTACCAGAACACCTCGGTGCCGGGTATCTATGCCGTGGGTGATGTCGCCGGAAGGGTGACTTTGACCCCGGTTGCCATCGCCGCAGCCCGTCGCTTGATGGATCGGGTATTGGGCGCGCAGCCCGAGGCGAAGCTCGACTACGACAATATTCCCAGCGTGGTGTTCGCGCATCCACCGTTGGGCACGGTGGGCTTGAGCGAAGAGGAGGCTTGCCGTCGTTTCGACAAGGTCACCACGTACTACAGCCGCTTCCGCCCGATGCTGCAGGCGCTGGGGCAGGGTGAAGTACGCAGCCTGTTCAAGATGGTGTGTGCCGGCGACGAGGAAACGGTGGTGGGCATCCATCTGCTGGGTGAGGGCGCCGACGAGATCCTGCAAGGGTTTGCAGTGGCACTCAAGGCCGGAGTGACGCGCCGGCAGATGGAGGAGACAGTAGCCATCCATCCTACCTCCGCTGAGGAAGTGGTTCTGATGCGGTAAGTGTCCAGTGCCGGCGCAAGGCACTGCCTCTTCATCCTCCCTGCGCTGAGCGCAGGGAGGGGGGCGACCACCTTGCTCGGTCTGGCCTTGGTCCTGGTCGCGAACCCTGGCCAGGCCGGAAGCATCCATAATGCAAAGCGTTTTCCCGTGGATGCCGTAACACCGTGAATGCTTCACCCCCGCGCGATCCAGTCGCGGCTTCTCCCTTATTGCCCACCAGTTCGCGACGGCTGCTCGTCAGTGGTCTGTTGTTGGCTGGCGTTGGCGCCATTGCCGCTTCCGGCAAAGCCGTGATCGTCAAGCTCGCCTACCGCCACGGCGCCGACGCAACCGCCTTGTTGGCGCTGCGGATGATGATCGCCTTCCCGTTCTTCATTGCCATGGGCATGTGGGCGGCACGACGTGCGCAGCCCTTGAGTGCCGGTGATCGCTGGCGGGTGCTGCTACTGGGCTTCAGCGGCTATTACCTGTCCAGCTATCTCGATTTTCTCGGTCTGCAGTACATCAGTGCCACGCTGGAGCGGCTGATCCTGTATCTCAGCCCAACCCTGGTGGTGCTGATCGCGCTGGTCGTGCTCAAGCAGCGGCCCACCCGCATGCAGGTGGCGGCGTTGCTGGTCAGTTACCTCGGCGTGCTGCTTGCTTTCGGCCACGACATCCAATTGGAAGGTCGGCGCACGCTGATCGGCTCGGCGTTGGTGTTCGCCAGCGCACTGAGCTATGCGGTGTATCTGTTCGGCAGCGGGCAGTCGGTGGCGCGGATCGGGGCGGTGCGCTTGACGGCGTACGCCAGCATGGTGGCCTGCGTGTTGTGCATCGGCCAATACCTGCTGTTCCAGCCGATCAGCGCGTTGTGGACGTATGCGCCGCCGGTGTACTGGCTGTCGCTGCTCAACGGCACCCTCTGCACCGTGTTGCCGGTGCTGGCGATCATGATCGGGGTCAAGCGGATCGGTTCGTCCTTGGCGGCACAGGTGAGTATGCTGGGACCCGTTTCCACAATTGTGCTGAGCGTATGGCTGCTCGACGAACCCATGGGGATCTGGCAAAGCGCGGGGACGGTCCTGGTACTGTTCGGCGTATTGCTGGTGGGCAGCGGCGTGGCGAAGCGGCGCTGAGCGCGGTTGCCGATCCGACCGAGGGGCACGCCCGCATCCTGGCTACCATCCGCGCCATTCCGCGCGGTCAGGTGATGGGGTATGGAGAGGTGGCCGCCAAGGCCGGACTGCCGGGGCGGGCGAGACTTGTGGCTCGGCTGCTGGGCAACAACGATGACCCCGAGCTGCCTTGGCACCGGGTGCTGCGGTCGGATGGGCGCATTGCAATGCTGGAGGGTTCGCGCGGCTGGCGCGAGCAGAGCCAGCGGCTGCGCGCCGAAGGGGTGGTTGTGGAAAACGGGCGGGTCAGGCGGGCAAAGCCCGCCGATACGATGGATGAGGCGATCTGGGGGCCGGGCTGAGCTGCTGCGGCTATCATGGGGCCAGTTATCCCGGATGCCACCATGTTCCCGCGACTCCCCAAGATTACCCAGGCGTTGTTGATCGCCAACGTTGCCCTGTTCCTGCTGCAGCACATTCCGCAGTTGGGGGGTGTTTTCATCCAGTTGATGCTGTGGCCACTGGGCTCGCAACAGGCATTTCTGGATTCACCAGGATTTGAGCCGTGGCAGCTGCTGAGCTATGGCTTCCTGCATGGCAGCTTCGGTCACCTGTTCTTCAACATGCTGGCGCTTTTCATGTTCGGTGCGCCGTTGGAGGCGACCTGGGGAGAGAAGCGTTTCCTGACGTATTACATGGTGTGCGTGGTTGGCGCAGGATTGTGTCAGTTGCTGGTTGCCAGCCTTGCCGGTGAATTCAATCCGGTGCTGGGTGCATCCGGTGGTGTGTTTGGCCTGCTGCTGGCATACGGCATGTTGTTCCCCAACCAGCGGGTCGTGCTGCTGTTCCCGCCGATTCCGATGAAGGCGCGCACCTTCGTCATCGTTTTTGGTGCGATTGAACTGCTGCTGGGTTTCACCGGTTGGCAGCCTGGCGTCGCCCACTTCGCGCACCTGGGCGGCATGTTGTTTGGCTGGTTGTTGATCCGCTACTGGCGTGGACAACCGCCGTTCAACAAGCGTGGCGGCCCGCATCTGCGCCGGGTCAAATAACCCCTTTGTAGTGGCGAGCCATGCTCGGCAAGGCCTTTCACCAAGAGCCTGACGGCATGTAATGCCGGGCCATGCCTGGCAAGTTGCGTTGCCGATAACGCCAAGCCCAGCATTGCTCGGCACTACAAATAGAAAAAGCCGCGGATTCCGCGGCTTTTTCTTTGCTTCAGCGTTGCATCAGCGCCAGATCTTCAGCTGCTCTGCGTCGGTGCGCTGCATCGGCTGGCCCGGCTTGCAGCTGAAGGCTTCGCCGAAGGCCGGCAGATTGGCCAACGGTGCGTTGGTGCGCCAGCGGCCGGGTGCACGTACGTCCGTTGCCAGGCGCTGCAGGGCTTCGTTCGGAGAGAGCTGCTGCGCCCACAGTCCGGCCCAGCCCTTGAAGAATGCCTGCTTGTCAGCGAGCACCGCGTTGGCCTGGGCGGTGGTGAAGGCTTCCCACGCGATTTCCACACCCGAGATATCGGCCATGTTCTCGTCGCGGGTCAGTTCGCCGTTGACCTTGGCATCCTTCACCCCCGGGAAGGGCAGGCCGCCGTACTGGACCACCGCACGGTTGCCGAGCAGGGTCCAGGCGCTCTTGTCAGCCGGCGTCCACCAGCTGCGCAGCTCACCCTTGGCATCGATCATCGCGCCCTTGACGTCGATGGCACGGCTAACTTCGTGGGCAACCATGCCGCCGAAGGCGCCAAACTTCTCGGCCGGGGTTGCGGCCTCGGCAAAGATCGGCCCCTGCAGGGCGGCAGCGGTCACGATCAGGCGGTTCTGGGCGATGTCGTAGCCGATCGCCGGTTGCTGCGGCAGTACGTCCCAGCGGCGGTCGGCGTTGCCCTTGCCGATGCGCTTCATTTCCTGGGCGTGGCGCCAGGTCGATGCGATCAGGATGTTGCCGCCGAAGCTGCCGCGACCCATCGGCTGCACGGTGTAGTCCAGGTCGCGCAGCGGGGTGCCGATCTCGATCTTCATCGCCGCCAGCTTGGCTTCTGCTTCGGTCTTGGCCTCGGCGCTGAGCCAGGTGCTGCGCTTGACTGCCGCAATCTGTGCTTCGCGGATCTGGTCAACCATCACGCCGGCCTGGCGGCGGGTGTCGCGGCTCAGGTAAGTATTGGCGTACTCGTGGCCCAGCATCGGGCCCGCGGCCACGTTGATGGCATCGAGCACCGCATCGGGGCGTGCCGGGGCGATGGTCTGGCCGCGCAGAACGCGGCCGCGGAATTCGAACTCAGCGTCGCGGTAAGCCTTGGACAGGTAAGGCGCCATTGAGTCACCCACGCGCCAGCGCAGGTAGGCCTTCCACTGGTTGGCCGGCAGGCGGCTGACCATGCCATTGAGCTGCTGGAACAGCGCGGGGTCGGCCAGTGATACCAGGTCGTCGTTGACACCCTGTGCCTTCAGGAACGCATCCAGCTGCAGGTTGCGGTAGCTGCTGTTGAGGTCCTTGGTGGCGACCGGCGCGTAATTATTGAACGGGTTGTTGATGTCGGCCACCGAATGCGCGCCACGCGCCAGTTCGGTTTCCAGCTGGATGACCAGCGCCGATTCCGCGTCAAGCTGCGCGGCCGGGGTGCCGGTCAGAGCCAGGATCTGCTTGACGTAGGCACGGTAGCGGCCCATCAGCGCGACGGTGTCGGCATCGGTGCGGGTGTAGAAGGCCGGGTCCGGCAGGCCGGTGCCGCCCTGCATGAAATAGCCGATGTGGCGGTCCAATGCCTTCAGGTCCACATCCGGGGCAAAGTTGAAGGCCACCGGGATGCCAACCTGGTGCAGCGCGGCGATCGAGGCCGGGATGTCCTTGGCCTTCCTGATCGCATTGATGCGGGTGAGCAGCGGAGCGATGGGCTTGGAGCCATCGGCTTCAATCGCGGCTTCGTCCAGGCCGCTGGCCCAGAAATCGCCCAGCAGCTTCTGCACGTTGCCCTGCGGGGTGTTCATCGAGCGCTCCAGCAGCTGGCGCTGCTGGGCACGGGTGTTGTTGGCCAGCAGGCTGAGCGAGCTGACGGCGCCGGTCTGCGGAACCGGGTTGGCCTTGAGCCAGTCGGCGTTGCCCACGTCGTAGAAATCCGTACAGGCCGCGCTGACCGCCGGGGCGCGCGCAGCCGCCTTCTTGCGGGCAGCCTGGGCATCGGTGGAGGACAGGACTGCCACCAGGCTCATGGCCAGGGCGAGTGAAAGCGGGCGTACGTTTGGCATGTGGTGCATATCCGCAGAAGGACAAAGTGGGCGGAGTTTAACAAGCCGGCGGGCGATTGGCGCCGGCCTGGGCCGGTGATTTGGGTACTGCATCAAACCCCGCTGCCGGTAGCAGCGGCGCGAGCGGCGAACCCACTGGGAATTCGACCCTTCAGGGAGCAGCCGGGGCAGTGTTGGTGTACGCCGTGCGGGGTGTCATTCCTGCCACGCGGCCTTGCGGAATGCTTCGCAAGGCAAGGGGCGAAGCTGCGTGGTGCCTCCGGATTGATCGTGGGCCTGTTCGGCATCCGGGGGTGTTGGCTTCGCGGCTTATGCCGCTCCAGCTCGGCGAACGAAGAAGGCCCGGCAATGCCGGGCCTTCCTGGGTGATCACCGCAGGGCGGGGATTACCAGATCACCACCTGCTTGTCGCCGGCGCGGACCATTGGCGAACCGGCCTTGCACTGGAACGCAGCGGCGAAGGTCGGCAGGTTCGACGGTGCACCCATGGCGCGGAACTGCGCCGGGGCGTGCGGATCGGTCGCCAGGCGGACCTTGGCGTTTTCAGCGGTGTACTTGGTGCGCCACACGGTGGCCCAGTTGAAGAAGAAGCGCTGGTCGCGGGTGAAGCCGTCAACCTTGGCGTCTTCCTTGCCCGCCGATGCCTTCTGCAAGGCATCGTAGGCGGTGGCCAGGCCGCCCAGGTCGGCGATGTTCTCGCCCAGGGTCAGCGAGCCGTTGACCTTCTGGTCGCCCACCTTGTACTCGTTGAACTGGTTGACCAGCTTGCCGGTCAGGCCAGCGAAGCCCTTGGAGTCGGCCGGGGTCCACCAGTTCTCGAAGTTGCCGGTCGGCCCGAAGCGGCTGCCCTGGTCGTCGTAACCGTGGGTCATTTCGTGGCCGATGACGGCACCGATGCCGCCGTAGTTCAGCGCGTCGTCGGCGTTCGGATCGAAGAACGGCGGCTGCAGGATGGCGGCCGGGAACACGATCTCGTTCTGCAGCGGGTTGTAATAGGCGTTGACGGTCTGCGGGGTCATGCCCCATTCGGTCTTGTCGACCGGCTGGCCGATCTTGCCCAGTGCCCACTTATAGTTGAACGCATTGGCAGCGCGCACGTTGCCCAGGTAGTCGTCATGGGTGGTGCTCAGGCCCGACCAGTCACGCCACTTGTCCGGGTAGCCGATCTTCGGGGTGAAGGTTTCCCACTTGGCGATGGCCTTGGCCTTGGTCTCGTCGCTCATCCAAGTCAGGTTCTGGATGCGGTCCTTGAGGGCAGCAGCCAGGTTCTTGACCAGCTCTTCCATCTTGGCCTTGGACTCCGGCGAGAAGGCGACCTTGACGTACATCTGGCCGAAGGCGTCGCCGGCATCGCTTTCAATGGTGCCCAGTACCTGCTTCCAGCGCGGCTTGATTTCCTTCTGGCCGTTCAGTTCCTTGCCGTAGAACGCGTAGTTTTCCTGCACGAACTCATTGCTCAGGTACGGCGATGCGCCGTCCACGGTGTGGAAGCGCAGGTAGGCGCGCCAGGTGGCCGGGTCGGTGTCGGCCAGCATCTTGCTGACTTCCTGGTGGAAGCTGGGCATGGCCAGGGAGAATTTCTCCGGTACGGCAATGCCCTGGGCCTGGAAGAACGCCGTCCAGCTGAAGTTCGGGGTCAGCTTGTCGGCATCGGCCACGGTCACCGGGTTGTAGTACAGCGAGACGTCACGCGACAGCTCGACGCTGGACTTGGACACCTTGGCCAGACGGGTTTCGAACTTGATCACGTCCTCGGCCTGCTTGGCGGCATCGGCGGCGGGCACGCCGCTCAGCTCCAGCACCTTGGCCACATGGGCCTTGTAGGCGTTGAGCTTGTCGGCCTTGCTGGCGTCGGTGTAGTAGGTGGTGTCCGGCAGGCCCAGGCCGCCCTGGCTGGCATAGGCCATGTTCATGGCCGAGTTGTTGAAGTCCGCTTCCGGGCCGAAGCCGAACAGGAAGTTCTCACCCTTGGCAGCGGTGCTGCGCAGGTAGTCGGCCAGCGCGGCGCTGTCCTGCAGCCCGTCGATGGCAGCCAGGTCGGCCTTCAGCGGGGTGATGCCCAGCGAATTGATCTTGGCCTCGTCCATGCCGGCAGCCCAGAAGTCGCCGACGATCTTTTCGATGCCGGTGGCGTTCTTCATCGCCGCGGCCTGTTCGGCCAACTGGTGCTGTACGGCGACCGAGCGCTCGTCGAGGATGGTGAAGGCGCCCCAGCTGGTGCGGTCGGACGGAATTTCATTGGCAGTGAGCCACTTGTCATTCACGTAGCCGCCAAAATCGGTACACGCGTCCTTGCTGGTATCTAGGTCGGCAGCGGAGAAGGCGTTGTAGGCTGGCAGCTTGGACTCGTCCAGCTTCAGCTCGGTGGCGGCGGCCGCCGGAGCAGCGTCGGTGGCGGCTGGCGGGGACTGCTCTTCCTGCTTGGGGCAACCGGTCAGCGCAGCGGCGACGGCCAGCGACAGCAGGAGAATCTGGGGTTTGCGAACGATCACGGGAATGGCCTCCAGGCCGAATTCAGAGCACGGGTAGGGCCTCGGGAACCGGGGCCGACCGAAGAAGATACGCCTGAAACCGATGAGGAAAGGGTGTAGAAGGTCATGCCCTGATGGGGCCTGGTCCGATGGGAATCGGCCAGAAAGCGGTGCTATATAGCGGAATGACCAGATCAACGACCAAGCAGTGGGATGCCGTGCTTATCGGCGGAGGCCATAACGGGCTGGTGTGTGCGGCCTACCTGGCCAAGGCCGGCAAGCGGGTATTGGTTCTGGAGCGGCGGCCGGTGGTGGGCGGGGCGGCCGTCACCGAGGAGTTCCATCCCGGGTTCCGGAATTCCGTTGCTTCTTATACGGTGTCGCTGTTGCAACCCAAGGTGATTGCCGATCTGCAACTGGAGCGGCATGGCCTGCGGGTAGTGTCGCGGCGGCTCAACAACTTCCTGCCGTTGGGCGATGGCGAGTACCTGCTGGCCGGGGCAGGGCGTACCGCCGAACAGGTTGCGCGGTTCTCCACCCACGATGCAGCACGCTTGCCGGAATACGAGCAGCGGCTTGAACTCTTTGCCGACGTGTTGCGCGCGCAGGCGTTGCAGGCGCCGCCGAACATCAGTGGTCAGCCATGGCTGGCTGCATTGCCGGAGTTGTGGAAGGCAGGGAAATTGGGACGCCAGTTGCAGGGCCTTGTGCCGGCTTTGCAGCAGGAGCTGATGGATCTGTTCACCATCTCCGCTGCCGAGTACCTGGATCGCTGGTTCGAAAGCGCGCCCATCAAGGCCTTGTTCGGCTTTGACGGCATCGTCGGCAACTACGCCAGCCCGTATGCGCCGGGTACTGCTTACGTCCTGCTGCATCATGTGTTTGGTGAAAGCAATGGCGTCAAAGGCGCCTGGGGGCATGCCATTGGAGGCATGGGTGCAATCACCCAGGCGATGGCGCGGGCAGCAATCGAAGCCGGTGCCGAGATAAGAACCGATGCGGCAGTTGAGAAGATGCTGGTTGAAAACGGGCGTGCAGTCGGGGTTGCGCTGTGTGGTGGCGAGGTGATCCGTGGCGCAGCTGTCGTTGCAAACGTGAATCCAAAGCTGCTGTACGAACGCATGTTCGATCCAGCCGATGTGCCGCCGGACACCCTGCAGCGCATGCACAACTGGCGTTGCGGCTCAGGCACGTTCCGCATGAATGTCGCGTTGTCGAAGTTGCCGGATTTTACGGTCCTGCCCGGAGAGGGCGACCACCTGACGGCGGGCATCATCATTGCCCCCAGCTTGGACTACATGGATCGCGCCTATGTGGATGCAAGACGCCATGGCTGGTCACGTGAGCCGGTGGTCGAGATGTTGATTCCAAGCACCTTGGATGACACGCTCGCGCCGCCAGGCCAGCACGTTGCCAGCCTGTTCTGCCAGCACGTGGCACCGCAGCTTCCGGAGGGGCGAAGCTGGGACGATCATCGCGAGGAAGTGGCGGATCTGATGATCGCCACCGTCGACCGGCATGCGCCTGGCTTTGCAGCTTCGGTACTTGGCCGGCAGATCATGAGTCCGCTGGATCTGGAACGGACATTCGGGCTTATTGGCGGGGACATCTTCCACGGTGCGCTGAGCTTGAACCAGTTGTTCAGTGCGCGGCCCATGCTGGGGCAGGCCGGGTACAAGGGGGCAATACCCGGCCTGTATATCTGTGGTTCTGGCGCGCATCCGGGGGGCGGGGTCACGGGGGCGCCGGGGCACAATGCAGCTGAAGTGATCCTTGCAAGCTTGCGTGGTTGAGCGTTGGATGGACTCGCTGCCAATGGCTGGACAGCAGAAGACCCGGCGAAAGCCGGGTCTTCTGTCAGGGAGTGCAAGGGATTACAGAAATTTATAGGTCAGTGAGGCCATGTACCTGCGGCCCAAGGCGTCGAGCACGTAAGGGATTGGTCCAATATCGTCGCTTAGATTGATGACCGAAAGATTCACTCGCATGGCGTCATTGAAGCTGTAGCCAAGGTTTGCATCCCAGGTGGTCCAGCTGTCGCGGAAGAAGTGTTGGCGACTCTCTGTCGAGTCGGTCAGGCTGTTTTGCGATCCACTCGTGTAGTTGGACGCAATACCTAGACTCCAGTTTCCGATCTGATGCCGCGCAGCCCAGCGGAATTGTCGTTTAGGCTCGTTGAACGTGCCAACCTGCTCGACGAAAGGTACGTCTGCATTCGGTGCCTGCCCGCGGTTCTTGGGCAGGTAGCCGTAAAAGTGCAGATCAAGTTTGCCGAAGCGTTCCAGGTCCAGACGATAGTCCACCTCTGCGGTCCAGCCACGGAACATCAGGACAGGGCCGTTGCCGTACTGGGTCTTGATGTCGGTGGCTGTCGCTGTCAGCCGGTCGCGTGTGACCAGGCTGCAGAAACGATTGGCATTGGTTATATCGTTGGTGTTGAAGTTTTCACTATCGAAACATCCGGTGATGATGTCCCGTGGACTGAGCGGGGTAATTACATCAGTGACTTCTATGTCGTACCAGTCGGCGGCGACACGCAGGCCCTTCAGCCAATCAGGTGAGATCACGATGCCCGCTGTCCAGGATTTGGCTTTTTCGTTTTTCAGGCCCTTATAGCCATTCGTGGAGCCAAGCGTGTTGGTCGCTGCTGCCTGGAACGTTGATGGATCGACCTTGGGGAATGCTTTGAGAAACGCAGCGCAATTACGGGCACGCACTGCGGGGTTGCTGCCGCCCTTGATTTCGGAGACCGAGCATACTTCCGGGATGTTGTAGTACGCAGGCTGCAGGGAGGTGTACAGCTCCGCAATGGAAGGTGCGCGCATGGATTGTGTCTTGTTGCCGCGCACCTGTACGCCCTCGAAAGGTTCGTACTGAAGCCCGACCGTATAGGCGTTGAATCCGCCAGCGACGGAGTTGTCGACGCGGCGTACCTTGGCGGTCAAGTCCAGCCTGTGCAGCCCAGGTAGTCTCCAGTCAGGGTTGAAAAGGGGAGCCAGGAACTCGCCGAATATCTCATTGGTATGGTACTTCCCGCTGGCCCCTTGAATGGGCACGGAGCGGCCAAGACCGAGCCGTTGGTACTCGCTCGGACTGAAGCTGCCTTCCTCCCGGCGATGCTCATAACCGCTGGCTATTGAAAACTCCCCGCCAGGGAGGTCAAACAATCCGCCAGTTACCGAAGCGTTGACCACGGTTTGGCGCGTTTCGGCTCTGGCGATCGTTGGCGTGGAAACATAGCTCAGTGCATCCGGTGTGGCTACGCCTTCGCCAAACAGGTTGAGAGGGCGGCAATTCGGGTCGGCGGTGGTGCCTGGCGCTGTAGCATCACAGATGATGCGACCATTGGTATCGCGGGTTACGTTGATTGCATTGATGAAGTTCTGTTGGATGAGGCCCGTTCCGAGATAATCAAAGTTGCCGCGGCCATGAGTGAGGCTTGCCTCCCACTTGAAGTTGCGCTGGCCAACGCCAAGGTGGCCCTCCGCGCCAAGCACTGCGCGAGTCAGACGGGTTTCCGTGCTCGCATTGTTCATGCTCAGGTCGCGCGAGGAGCGCGATAGGCGGAATTCGGAGATGTTGTTGTCTGCAAGGATTTTGCGGGAAGCAGCGCTCAGGAATGGGTTGTCGGCCTTGAACAGGATGGCGCCGCTGACTGCACCCTTGCCGTCAGGGTTGGATGCGCCAAAAGCCGCGGCATTGTAGACGTTCTGATCAAGTGTTTCGCGTGCGGTCGCTTCATAGCGCGACAGTTCGAAGAACCCCTGCACATCGCCTGTAAAGTCGAAATTGCCGCTTGCGTAAGCCGAGCGCCGTTCCAGATCGGCGATCAATGGGACGGTCTCCATCAGATTCAGGCCATCGCCGCCGGACGCGTTGCCGCTGGGATAGCTGATCCCTGGGTTGAACTCGATCAGGTCTCCGGCCTTGTTGAAGTGCCACAGAGCATTGCTCTCGCCGAACCCGACAAGCTCGCCGGTGGCGTTGCGTTGATAGGAGCGGGTAACCATGACATCCGATGGCAGGATAAGGCCACCAAAGGTCATGCTGGAGATGCGGCGATTCCGGATCCAGACCTGGTCAGCGATGCCATCTGCGGGGCCGGTGTTGAACGGTATCGCGCCATCGATGCGTCCATCCGCGCCAGGGCTTCGCCAGGGTTGGTACTGATTCACGCTTGCTGCGCGCGGGTTGGTCTGCAGGCTGTAGCCTTGGCGATAGAAGCGGCGTTCCAACGCGTTGACGCCTTGGCTGTCGTCCAACTCGGCGGCGATGGTGATGTTGCCGCGGCCAGCAGCGAAGCTGCTGCCGAAGATGGCCGACCATGAATAGCGCTCGTTGTCGTTTTCGCTGGTCCGGCCATAACCGAGGTTTACCTCGGCCCCTTCGAAGCTGTCGCGAAGAATGATGTTGGTAACACCTGAGATGGCGTCGGAGCCGTAAGTGGGTGCTCCCCCCGTACTGATGTTCTCGATGCGGGAGACCATGATGGTGGGAATGCTGTTCAGGTCGACCTGAACCCCCGAGCCACCGCTGGCGCCGAACACCGTGGGGGGCGTCGAGGTTACAAACCGCCTCCCGTTTACCAAGGTCAGCAACCGGTTGGTGCCGAGGCCGAATCGGCTGGCATAGTTCACACCGGCACCGAAACCGGGTTGGTTGTCCCTGGAACTGACCGGTGCCGATATTCCAGGCACTTGGACCAAGGCATCCATCAGATTGGTGTGGCCGTAGTCGACGATATCCTGCCGAGTCACGACGCCGGCGGGTTCCAGCGTATCGAAACCCGCACGGTAGATGCGCGAGCCGGTCACCGTGATCCTGTCGAGCTCGGTGGCGCGGGATTCATTGCCACCTTTGGCATCTTGAGCGTTCTCGCTTGAAGCGCTGGCGTTGGTTGGAACGGCCACGTAAAGCACGATCGCCAATGCTGCTGATAGCGGGTGGCGGCACAGTGATGTGTGTTTCTCCATTCTTTACCCCTCGGTTCGTTACTTGCTGGCATTGATTCGGCGGGGAAAAGCCGTTTGGGCTTAACCCGTCGAGGGAGCCTGTGTAACGAAGGGTTGGGGGGCGCTTCAACTCGTCGATCGAAGAGTGCATGGTTGGAAATTCTCAGCGAATCATTTCGTGGGTTCGAAATAATCTCCTTTCGATTCAGTCAACTGGAGAGAAATGTTTTTAATGCTACTCATGCCTGGGGAATGCGCTTAGGGCTATCCAGGGAGGAGTGCGTGGCGAGATAGTCAGTTCTCTCACTCAACATTGCGCTGTTTGCTACCCGCTCATGAGGGGTTAGCGAAGGCCTTTTTGAAGCGGACGTTCAGCAACCGCGCAGTTGCCTGTTGGTGGAGGACCGCTGCGATGGCCTCTTACCGCAGACGTATCGGAAGCAAAGGCGCTGCCGCCGCCAGCAGTCGCAGAGTCATCTCGAAAGCCACTTGGTGCGGTCACAGGGAGCATCTTTGGCCAAGAGCTTGAACACGGGAGATCGCATGTGGTCCTCATTCCGGGGGGAGGGGGGCTGGCTGCGGATGCCCCAAAAGACATCGGCCGCTTGCGCGGCCGATGCTTCTGCTTGGAACTTGCAGATCCCTTAAAGGCCCGTGCCGCCACAGCCACTGACCAGGTAGGTATCAATGATGCGCAATTGGTCGGCCATGATGGCGCGTGACCATGCCGGACCATGGGCGTAGTCGGCGATGGCGTGGTACTCCACGGGCTGCCCGGAGGCCTTGGCCTTGGACACGAACCATTCGGACTGTTCGATCGGAACGGTCTGGTCGCGATCACCGTGATAGACCATCAGCGGGATCTTGATCTTGTCGGCGAAGTCCAACGGATTGAGGCCGTCGACGGTGGGGGCCTGGGCCTGGCGGAAGAACGGGTTGGTATAGAAACGGGCCCAGATTTTCTTGATGTCGGAAACGCCGGCGCCAGCGATGGCGCACTTGTACATCCCTTCCGGGCGCACGGCTGCGGCGAAGGCGGAATAGCCACCGTAGGAGAACCCGAACATGGCGATATGACCAGGCTTGGCGATGTTCTGCTCGATCATCCACTTGGCGCCATCATCCTTGTCGTCCTGCATCTTCTGGCCCCACTCGGCGTCGCCAGCCATCCACAGCCTGCGGCCCCAGCCCTCCGACCCACGGAACTGCGGGCGCAGCACGGCCATGCAGCGCGAGGTCATCAGCGGCACCCACATCGAGCCATCAAAGCCCATGCCGTCACGCGCCCACGGTCCACCGTGGGGATGGACGACCGCATTCCAGGGGCCTGCGCCGCACAGCTCGGTGTTGGGAGTGGTCAGGAATGCAGGAATGTCCAGCCCATCGCGGGCCTTGTAATACACAAGGCGCGTGTCGCCGAGCGAACGCGGATCGATATTGGGGTAGCTTTTCGCCAAGGAGGTGAGCGCGCCATTGCGGAACATGAAGTGCTCAGGTGGGGAAGCCGCACCATCCACCGTGAGCAGGATGGTGGACATGTCCGGTGTATACCCGGTAATCGTGTAGCTCTTCTGCGTCGGATAGTCGACGGCGGCCGATTGTCCAGTGGCGGGGTCGACCAAGGTCAGGGGTTGATTGGTGATGCCAAGCGCCTGACGCAACCCGGCATCAAGCGCACGCATCTTCGGGTCGGTCCATTCGATATCGTCCTCGCGGGGGCCCTCGTACCCAAGGCCGAGAATCTTGCCGAAATCAGCCCCCGCACTGCGGTAGGGATTGACGACAACACGGTTGGCATTGAAGAAGCGATGCTGGAACAGCACCTCCTTCTTCTGCCGCGCAGCGATGTCGTACTCGTAGATAACCGATTTGTCCTGGCCTTCATTGCTGAGCACGAAGGCAATGTTCGGGTCCGTGCTCAGGCCGATGATCTCTGTCTGATCGCGGTTTTTTACGTAGGAGCGAAAGTGCTCTTCCCACTTCTGGGTCTGCGGGTTCCTGAACTCCGCCGAGACATAGGCGCCAATGCCATCGGTATTCTGCTTCAGACGTGCACGTAATGCGCCGTCGAAATCAGTGATGTAGCCCGCCACCTGCTCTTCAGACATCTGGATGCGTTCGGCCTTGAAGTTACGCAGGTCCACGCGGTAGACGTCACCGGCGTTGGTGCCGTTGTTGTTTACGACAAGGATGTGATTGGGGTCGTTGGGCAGTCGATCAAGCACGGACGCACTGGTACGTGCTTGGGCAAGTTCCTGGGCGCGGCTGGCAGCCCGGGGTTGCGGCAGCGGTTCGTTCCATTCCTTGCCTGCCAGGTCGGTGATCATCAGCTTGCTGAGAAACATCTTGTAGACCCGGTCGGCACGCAGGTCCAGTGGCTGCCACAGGGAAACGGCAAGTCGATCGTTCTTGATGAAGGAAACGCCTGCGATCTTCATGCGCTGGGCGCCGATCAAGGTCGGTGCTTCATTGATCGCGTCGGTCTTCCAGACCGCGATGACCTGGTTTTCTCCATCGGCGCGCAGCGCTGCGATGTGACTGCCATCAGGGGAGAGCGTGAAGTTCGAGTACTGCGCCGAGGCTGCAAGTTGTTCGATGGTGGGGCGGGTGGGCGGAGCCGCGCTGGTGGCACCTGCGGTCAACAGGGCGGCTGCGGCAAATAGGGCAATGCGTGTTTTCTTCATTGAAAGGTCCCGATGTAGTCCTGGTCATGAAATACGACTGCTGTTCCAGCAAAAGAGCCGCCGCCTCTGCAGGCGGCGGCTCCGTTTTTTCAGACGTGTCTCAGAATCAGAACTTCTTGGTCAGATTCAAGAAGTAGCTGCGGCCGAGGTAGTCGTAACCACTGTACAGCGGCGCATTGCCGATGGTGGTGGTGGCGCCGGTAGACACGGTCGGCGGGTTCTTGTCAGCGAGGTTGCGGACGCCGAACGTTGCCGACCAGTCATCACCCTTGTAACGGACCGACATGTTCTGCAGGAAGTAATCGTCGACCGACATCAGATAGTCCGGACGGTAGTCCTTGTTGTCGTACTTCTCGTAGTACTCATAACCGTTGATCGAGCCCATCCAGTCCAGACCGTAGCGCACTTCCCAGTTCCGGATTTCGTAGGTCAGGTCCAGCTGGCCGGTGAACTCCGGTGCATTGAGCATGCCCGAGTAGTCCTTGAAACGATCGGTCTTGAAGGTGCGGCCGGCCTGTTCGAGATACTGGGAGATAGCCAGGTTTGCGCGGAACTCGCCGGCGCCCACATCGCGGGTATAGCGCACGGTGTAGTCCCAGCCGCGAACCTTGTCCTGCGCCACGTTGATATAGCCGGTGATGACGTTCAACGTGTTGTTGGCGTTGCGCGTAATGTCGGTGCAATAGCCTGTGCCAGCATTGAACTCGCCGGGCGCCATGCCATAGCAGAGCGCCAACGCCTGTGCGCCAGTGAGCTTGGCCACGCCGTTGTCTACCTGGATATCGTAGTAGTCGGCGGCAATGGACAGATTACCGAACCATTCCGGGAATTCCGGCTGCAGCACGATGCCGGCCGTCAGTGCCTTGGAGGTTTCAGCTTCCAGGCCAGATTCGGCACCGCCGCGGGTGACCACGGTGATGCTGCTGTTCTGCTGGAAATTGGCCGGCAGTCCGAGGCTCTGGCAGTTCAGGTAACGGTTGCTGCTCTTGTCCGTAAGTGCGCCCCAGCCATTGCAGGGGTCGGCGGTATTGGAAGCAAAGCCGCTGGTCGCGCCAAGGAACTGCTCGAACAACGCCGGGGCACGGAACGAAGTGCCGCGCGATGCACGGATCGACAGCCAGCTCACGGGGGTGTACAGCAGGCCCAGCTTCCAGGTCTTGTCGCTACCGTAGGAGTCGTAGTCGGTGTAACGAGCCGAAGCGTTGACACTCAGCTCTTCCGCGCCCGGCAGGCCAGTCAGGAACGGGATTTCGATTTCACCGTAGACCTCCTTCACTGCGTCCTTGCCGCGCGTGGGCGTGGAGGCGGTGAAGTTGTACAGGTTGTTGTTGATCGAGTTGATGTCCGGAGTGTCATCGATTTCCGAGCGGCGGTACTCAACACCGAACGCTGCGGCGACGGTGCCGCCCTTGGGCATGTCAAACAACGGGCCGTTGACACCAAAGCTGACGGTGGATTCATCGTAGATAGTGGTGCCATGGGTGGTCTGCATGATGTAGTCCTTGTAGGCCTGCGGCAGATTGCCCGCGATTACATCGGCAGTCAGTACTGGGGCCGCGACGCAGCCATCAGAGGTATCACGGCAGACGAAGCCACCCCTGCCATCCGATACTACGTCGTAGCTCTTGGCGATACGGCTGGTCAAACGGTTCTGGGTGAAATAGTCAGCCTTGGAACGTGCGTAGCTGACATAGCCATCGTAGTTCCAGCTGGTGCCCAGATCGCCGCGCAGGCCGGCAGTGGCGCGGGTGAAGTTGACCTTCTGCCAGTTATCGTAAAGCCCCCAGCCTACGAAGGCGCGCGCCGCAATGGGCTGGCCGTTGGTAGAGCCGTCCGCTGGGGCACTGGTGCTACGCGGCAACCAGGAGAAGTCACCCAGCAACGGGCTACCTACCGCGTAATCAACCGTGTGCTGCAGGAAGCCGGTTTGGCGTGATTCGCGGCGGCTGGCCAAAATTTCAAAATATGCTTCGGCACCACCCAGCGCGTCCAGGTCCATCGCGCCCTGCAGGAAGCCGGTAACGTTGGTGGTCGGCGAGATCAGCGATTCCTTCTTCATGCGCGGATCGAAGGTGGTGCGGCCTTCCGCATCGACGCCTTCAAAGCCCGGGAGATCGCCGTCGGTGATGGCGGCGTTGGGGCGCCAACGGTTGAAATAGTCAAAACCCGGCGGCAGCTGGTCGAGCATGGCCGGGTCATAGGTGCCGAAGTAACCCAGATTGCCAAGCCCCGGGCGGCCCATCATGTAGGCGGTGCCCAGCGTGTTGATGGTGACGCCGCCCGCGTCCAGGCCCCAACATTTGGGTTCGCCGGTCACCGGGTCGATGTAGTCTTTGGCGCCATAGCGGCCAGTGGCATCGTCGCGGCCATACAGCGGGCGCGGGCAGTCGCTGGCCCAGCCACGCTGGTCAAGCTGCAGTTCTTCGCGGCGGTAGATTTCCAACGAACCGGAGATGCGCCAGTTGTCGCCGGTAGCGCCCAGCATGCCGGACCAACGGGTTTCTTCACCACCGCCGTGTTCGGTGGCGTTGTGCTGGAATTCCACAGCGCCGCCGTCGACATTGGTCTTAGTTACGACGTTGACCACGCCGGCCACTGCATCGGAGCCGTAAATCGACGATGCGCCGTCCTTCAGGACTTCGATGTGGTCGATCATGATGTTTGGCAGGACGTTCAAGTCAGCCGAACCGACCGCGCCACGCGAGCCAGCCGGTGCGATGCGGCGACCATTGAGCATCAGCAGGGTACGGGTCGGGCCCAGGCCGCGCAGCGACAGCGTGTTGGCGCCGGGGCCGCCATCGGTGACGAAACCACCGAATGCGTTGTTGATCTGCTCCGAACCGCCGGTGACAGAGTTGCTCTGCAGTACCGAGGCGGTCGAGTTGAAGCCCGCCAGCGTGGTCTCTTCGCGGCTGATCACCTGGACCGGCGACACGGAGTTGAAGGTGTCCTTGGCAATGCGGGAACCGGTCACGGTGACCTGGTTCAAGGTCGTCGTGGTGGAAGAAGTGGTTGTTTCCTTGGTTTCCTTGGTCTGCTCGTCTTGAGTGTCGGCAGCGCTCTGCGCATAGGCGCTAAGCGGAAGGATCAGGGCGGCAGTGAGTGCCAGCGCGAGCGGGCTCTTCTTGAGCGAGGTCGGGTTACAGCTGCTGGAGGACATGCGAATCTCCATGAAATCAATTGGTTAGGTGGCTTCCGGTGCGGGGTACAGCTGCAGTCGGTGGCTGATCCTAACACTGAATTAACACTGAATGTAACTATTTCCTAGCATGTCTGTAATTGGCATGTAAGAGGAGATGTTGGCGGTTTGCCGTGGGTCTGGCTGGGTAGATAGGCTGCGTTTAGACTGGCGTGATGACTAATTCCGTACCTCTTTCCCCCGCAAGACCGGACCCTGCGCAGCTTCTGCAAGAACTGGCAGCAGGCAATGACCTGCTTCGCCAAGGTCGGATAGACCAGGCCATCGCCCACGGCGAGCGGCTGGTGTCGGCCTTTCCTGCAAGTGCACGGGCGCACGCATTCAGCGCAGAAGCCTGTCGTTTGAAGGGTGATCTGACCAAGGCGCTGTCCTGGATCGACCAGGCCATCGAGCTCGAGGGCGACCCGCAGCACAGGATCAAGAAGGCCTGGTTGCTGTCCAGGTTGCTACGGCGGGACGAGATCCCGGCTCTGGCCGAAGCGATAGCGGCCGACGTTGGTGATAACGGCCTGGTGCTTTGGCAGCTGGGAAAGCTCTACTACCACCACAATCTGCTATCTGATGCGATCGGCATGTATGAGCGCGCATTGGCCGTGGCTGGGGATAACCCTGCGTGGCGCTATGACCTCGGTATCGCGCGTTTCTATAGCGGCAGGTTTGAAGACGCTGAACATGACCTGGACAAGGTTCTGGCCACGTCGCCTCAATCCGGATCGGTGATCTATCTGCGCTCGACCTTGCGCAAACAGCGGCCGGAGAACAATCACGTGTCTGATCTCCAGGCGAGGCTGGGGCAGGGCTTTGCCCGTGCCGAAGACGAAGCCGGCGCGCTTTATGCGCTGGCCAAGGAACTGGAGGATCTCGGCGAGCACGAACGATCGATTGATGCATTGCTGGCAGGGGCCCGGAAAAAGCGTTCCGCCATCACCTACGACATGTCTGGGTTTCGCACGCTGATGGACGAGATCCGTACGGCGCAGAGTGCGGAAGCCTTGTCTGCACCCAGTGTGGGCTGCGAAGAAACGGGCGCGATCTTCATCGTCGGCATGCCGCGTACCGGCACCACCTTGGCGGAGCGGATCCTGCTGCAGTCAGGCAAGGTCAAGAATGCAGGGGAATTGCTGGATTTCGGCTTCCAACTCACATCCGCGCTGGATCAGGTTCAAAAGCAGAATCCTTCGCTATCGTCAGCGGAGGCAACGATGAGCGTGGATTTCGCGGCGCTGGGCCGGGAGTATATGCGTGCGGCCCGGCAGATGGCGGGAGGAAGCGATGTGTTCATCGACAAGCTGCCGGCCAACTACATGTACTGCGGCATGATCCGCAAGGCATTGCCCAATGCTCGCATCATCCACCTGGTGCGCGATCCGCTTGATAGCTGCTACGCCGTTCTCAAGACACTGTTCTTCAGTGCTTATGACTTTTCCTATGATCTGGAAGAGCTGGGGGATTACTACGTTCTATACCGGCAGATGATGGCGCACTGGCATGAGGCGATGCCCGGGGCGATCCTGGATGTGAACTATGAGGACCTGGTTACCGACACCGAAGCGCAGGCGCGACGGATCTATGCGTGGTGCGGGCTGGAATGGACGGATCACGCGCTGAGGGTGCCCGACAAGGAAAAGGTCTTTGCGACAGCCAGCGCGGCCCAGGTGCGCCAGCCGGTGCACACGCGTTCGATCCACAGCTCCAGGAAGCATGCCGCACGTCTTGCGCCGCTGGTGGAGCGGCTGACTGCAGGAGGAATCTTCAAGCTCTGACGCGAGGCAATGGTGCATCTTGTTCCAGGGTGGCGTGGGAATACCCGCCACCCTGGATCTTGGTGGGTGCTACAGGCCGCTGCCACCACAGCCATTGATCAGGTACGTCTCGATGAAACGCAATTGATCGCCCATGATGGCGCGGGTCCAGGCTGGGCCGTGGGCATAGTCGGCGATGGCGTGGTATTCCACCGGCTGGCCAGATGCCTTGGCTTTGGATGCAAACCATTCGGATTGTTCGATGGGAACGGTCTGGTCGCGGTCACCGTGGTAGATCATCAGTGGGATCTTGATTTGACCCGCGTGTTCCAGCGGATTCAATCCATCAACCGTGGGCGCCTGTGCTTCACGGAAGAATGCATTGGTGTAGTAGCGTGACCAGATCTTCTTGATATCGGAGACGCCGGCACCAGCGATCGCGCATTTGTAGATGCCCTCAGGGCGTACCGCGGCGGCAAAGGCAGCGTAGCCGCCGTAGGAGAAGCCAAACAGGGCGATGTGGCCGGGCATGGCGATTTTCTGTTCGATGAGCCACTTGGCGCCGTCGTCCTTGTCATCCTGCATCTTCTGGCCCCATTCGGCATCGCCAGCCATCCACAGCTTGCGCCCCCAGTCCGCGCTGCCCCGGTACTGGGGGCGAAGCACCGCCATGCAGCGCGATGCCATCAGCGGGGTCCACATCGACGCGTCAAAGCCCATGTCATCACGTGCCCAGGGTCCGCCATGCGGATGTATCACCGCCTTCCACGGCCCGGGCCCACACATCTCGGTACTGGGAGTCGTGAGGAAGGCCGGTATGTTCAGCCCATCGCGCGCGGTGTAGTAGACAAGGCGGGTGTCTCCCAGCGTACGCGGGTCAATTGCGGCATAGCTGCTGGACAGTAGTGTCAGCTCGCCGTTGCGGAAGAGATAGTACTGGGGAGGTGCCGATGCACCGGAGACGTTGAGCAGCAATGTGCGCATGTCCGGGGTGAAGTCAACGATGCGGTAGTCCCGCTCCAGCGGATAGTCGATGGTTGCGGATTGGCCGCTGGCCGGGTCGACTATCCGCAACTTTTCATCGTGCAGGTCCAGGGCTTGTCGCAGCCCTGCATCAATGGCGAGCATGCCGGGGTCGGTCCACTGGACATCATCACCGCGTGGGCCGAGATAGCTGACGCCGAGTATTCCGCTGGGCGCGGCGGGCGCCTGCTTGTACGGATTGATGATGACACTGCCCGCATTGAAGAACCGGTGTTCGAACAGGATCTCCTTTCGTTTGCGCGCGGCAATGTCATATTCGTACAGAACACTCTTGTCCTGGCCCTCGTTGCTTGAGATGAAAGCGATGTTCGGATCGGCGCTGAAGCGAACGATCTGCGTTTGATCACGATTCTTTACGTATGAGCGGAAATGCTCGTCCCATTGCCCTGTGCGGTGGTCCCTGATCTCGGCGGCTATGTAAGCGCCGATGCCATCCACGTCAGCTTTAAGTCGGGCGCGCAACTGCCCATCCATGTCGGTGATGTAGCCGCTGGTCTTGTCATCGGACATCTGGATGCGCTCAGCGCTGTAGTCACGAAGATCGACGCGATAGATGTCGCCAGCGTTGGAGCCGGAACTCTCGATTGCGAGGATGTGGTGAGGGTCATTGGGAAGGATGTCGAGAACCTGCGCGCTGCTGAGGGCTTGTCGCAGTTTGTCGGCGTCGCTCTTGGCGCGTGCCGAGGGCATCGGCTCGTGCCACTGGGTGCCTTTCAAATCGGTGATCATCAATTTTGAAAGAAATGTCCGGGTCAGGCGGCCAACCCGTATCTCATGTGGTTGCCAAAGGCCGACCGCCAGCCTGTCGTTCTTGATGAACTGCACATACTGGATCTTCATGCGGGATGCGCCGATCAGCGTAGGCGCCTGGTCGGTCGCATCGGTAGCCCATACGGCGATGACGCGCTCCTCGCCGTTGCTTCTCAATGCAGCCAGGTGCTCGCCGTCCGGTGATAGCGTGAAGCTGGAGTACTCGGGGAACGCGGCGAGCTGTTCAATGGTTGGTGCGGTCGGCGGCGCCGCAAGAAGGGAGAAGCTCTTCAATAGCATTGCCGAGACGGCGATCAAACGGGCGAATCTTTTTCTCATGGGCTTCTTCCTTGATGAAGCAGGGAGTGGTAGGTGATAGGGGCAGTTGCTGTTTGGCGAACGTCGCGGAGGTTGTGAAGGATCAAAGCAGCTGCGCGGATGCCAAGCGCGTTGCCAGTAGCGAGAGTTGTTGCGTGTAGTTGTCGACCAGATGCAACGAATGGGTGTTGATGGGCTGCCTGACCTGGGCGGCGCTGGCGGTGCCGAAAACCGCGCCCGGCTCCGGTAGTGCCAGTACGCCTTCGCTCCATTGCAGGTCACACCATGCGTACATGTGCTGTGTTTCCTCGCGGGTCGCCTCGATGAGGCGTTCGTAGGAAACGTCAAGGATTTTCCCCGGCATGACCTCGTGCCAGTGCTGCATCAGGCGCCGGTACGCTATGAAGTACTCGGCGAGTTCACCCTGGTCGCAGGCGAAGCCATACGCGTTGAAGAAATGCGTTTTGTGAATGGCGTAGCAGTTGGCCAGCGGTTCCCGAACCAGGTGGATGATCCTGGCATTTGGCAATGCCTTGGCGATCATTCCGCAGAACATGAAGTTCGTCGGCATCTTGTCGATGAATCTTGGCGCCCCACCCGCAGCGGCACGTGCTGCAGTGACATAGCGGCTGCCGAGTTCCTGGAAATCAATGCTTAGCGAGGCCATGGCGCGGTCAACCTCGCCGTCCTGCTGCGCTGCCAGGCAAGCGGTCGTCAGAAGATTGCCGAAGTCATGGAGTTCGCCGGCGGAGGAGGTCAGGCCGGTGCGGGTCAGCAGACGCTCGCACAGGGTTGTACCGCTGCGGGGCATGCCGACAATGAAAATCGGGCCGGCATCACTACAGCCGGCGGTCTGCGCATTTATCGCGTCGGTAGTGTAGGCGTGGCGAATGGCATCGAGCGCGGATACTCCCTGTTTGGCGTCATAGTGATAGGTGCCACGCTTCAGTCGTGTTGCCTGCGAAAGTGCGGCATACGAGCGCTGGAAGTCGCTGCAGTCCTCGTGCTCCTTGGCCAATGCGTAAAGTAGTGCGGCGGTATCTGCCTGCGTAGACGGGTGCTTTTCAAGGCGTTCCTGCAGGTCTTGAACATGATTGCTTGCTGGTGTCTGCTTCATGAGGCATGCGCGAAGATAGAGTGCGGCGCCGTGGCTCGGAGCGACAAGCAGGAGGGTCTGGAGGGTTTTCTCGGCACCTTGGGCATCGCCGCAGAAATGGCGGGTTACGGCGAGCTCGTAGAGCAGGCTGGGGGTTGGTTCCAGTTGTTCGGCTGCCATCGCCAGATACGTGGCAGCCTGGTGGTGAAGGTTGTTCTGATAGCACAGCGACCCGAGTTGCCAAAGCAGGATGGGGTCGGAGTGGGCTTGCTCCCCGATGCTTTCCAGTAATGCGATGAAGGCATCCATTTTTCTGGCAAGTCCGAGAAACCGGGCTTTCTTCAATTTCAGGAACGAATCTTGATTGCAAAGGCACAGCGCCTTTTCAATGAGTGGGATTGCGCGGCTGATATCTGCATTGTTTGCGAAGTGCTCGGCAGCCAGCACAATCACAGCGGGCTCGTCGGGGTGGTCCCGCAGTAGCGCAAGTGCATGCTCACCCGCGTCAGGATGCCGCGATTTGAGCAGTTGGTAGCCCTCTCTTATCCGGGAGACGAGCTGCGGTGCGATGGGCGGAGAAGTCATGGGAATCGAGTGGGTGATCGCGAAGCGGCCGTCGCGATGGACGGCCACTTCACGAGGTCTGGACGGGTCAGAACTCCTTGGTGAAGGTCAGGAAGTAGCTTCGTCCCAGATAGTCGTAGCCGCTGTACAGCGGTGCGTTGGCAAACGACGCCACTACACCGGTGGATATCTTTGGCGGCTGCCTGTCAGCGATGTTGCGAATGCCGCCGATGATGGTCCACTTGTCGGCCTTGTACGTCAGCGAGGCGTGTGAGTTGTAGTAGTCGTCGACATGAAGCTGATAGGTGTCCTTCAAGCCAGCGAGGGCGTCGGCATCACCCTCGGCGTAGTAGGCGTAGCTGTCCTGATCGTCGATCCATTCAAGCCCATACCACAGGCTCCATTTCTTGTACTCGTAGCTCATCTGCAGAACCCCGGTCTTCTGCGGGGAGTTGATGTTGCCGGTGTAGTTGACCATGGGGTCGCCGGGGAAGGTTCGCCCGGATTGGTCCATGAAGTTGGTCATGTTCGCGGTCATCTGGAACTCACCCAGGCCGATGTCGCGGATATAGCGGGCGGTGAAGTCCCAACCCCTCACCCGGTTGCTGGCGATGTTGATGTAGTTCTGGGTGACGTAGAGGGTGTTGTTCTCAAAGCGGGTGACCATGCGGCACCACCCGTTGTCAGCGTCGAAGTCGCTCTTCAGGCTGCCGTAGCAGAGATCGAGGATCGAGCCGCCGCTGAGCTGGGCCACGCTGTTGTCCAGCGTGATCTGGAACCAGTCTGCCGCCAGCGACAGATCCCCGAACCAGGACGGGAATTCTGGCTTCAGCACGATGCCAACGGTTCTGGCCTTGGAGGTTTCCGCTTCAATGCCAGTCACCTTTCCGCCCTGGCCAGCCACGGTGATCGAGCTCATCTGGCTAAAGTTGTTGGGGATTTTCTCGCTTTCGCAGTTGGCGCGGACGTTGCTGGCCTCTGGCAGCTTTGCCCAATCCTCGCAGGGATCACTGCCGCCGCCGATGAAACCGGTGGTGGCGCCCAGGTATTGTTCGTAGAGGGACGGTGCGCGGAACGAGGTGCCCTGGGACAGGCGCAGTGACAACCACGACACCGGCGTATACAGCAGGCCGATCTTGTAGGTGGTGTCGGCGCCATAGGAGTTGTAGTCGGTGAATCGCCACGAAGCGTTGGCGGTCAGTTCCTGCGCACCGGGCAGACCGGCAAGCAAGGGGATCTCGACTTCCGCAAAGATCTCCCGGGTTGCATCCTTGCCGCGGGTGGCTTCCGAAGAGGTCAGTCCGTAGAGGTTATGGGCGACCGAGTTGGCGTCGGGGCTGTCGTCAATCTTGGAACGGCGGTACTCGGCGCCAACGGCCGCGCTCACGGTACCGAACGGCAGGTCAAACAATGGTCCCTCGATGGTGACGTTGCCGGTTGTTTCCGTGAAGAGCGTGTCGCCGGTTACGGTGCGGAAGACATAGTTGATGTAGTCGGCCGGAAGCCTTCCGCCGACAATATCCGGCGTCAGGGCCGGCGCTGCGACGCAGCCGTCGGAGGTGTCGCGGCAGGCAAAGCCGTTGGCAGTGGCAACAACATCCTTGCTCTTGGCGAGGCGGTCGGAGAGGAACGCCTGCATCGAATAGTCCGCGTCCGAGCGTGAATGGCCGACGAAGAAGTCGTAGTTCCATTCGCTGCCGATGTCACCGCGCAGGCCGCCGGTGAAGCGGAAGAAGTTGACGTTCTGCTCGCTCTTGTCGTTGCCGAAGCCGATGAAGGCGCGTACGCCTACCGGAAGACCGTTGGTCGTGCCGTCTTCGGGCGGGGCCAGGGCCTGGAAGTCACGCATTGCCTCTGGCAGCAACATGCTGCCGGTTGGATAGTCCAGGATGAACTGGCGATACCCCGTTTGCCTGGATTCGCGCCGATGCGCCAACAAATCGAAGTACAGTTCGGCATTGCCAAGCGCGTTCAGATCGCGCGCGCCCTGCAGGAAGCCGGTGACATTGGTGGTGGGAGAGGACAGCGATTCATTCAACATGCGCCGGTCGAACGTGTCACGTCCGTAGGCGTCAACACCCTCGTAATCGGCCAGGCTCGCGCCGGCAGTGCCCGGCCTTGGTCGCCAGCGGTTGAAGAAGTCCATGCCCGGCGGCAGCCCCACATCTTCGCCGGGGAAGAACGTGCCGTAGTAGCCGAGGTTGCCCGCGCCAGCCCTGCCCAGTTCCCATGGCGTGCCGACGGTGTTCATGGTGACGCCGCCGGCATCCAGGCCCCAGCAGCCGGGTTGGCCGGTGGCCGGATTGATCCAGTCATCCCGTCCATACGCGCCGGTATCAGGGTCGCGCCCCCAGAGTGGGCGCGGACATTTGCTCGACCAGTCGCGATCACCAATGGTCAACTCGGCACGGTTGAAGAACTCGATGGACCCCGACAGCCACCAGTTGTCATGCGTGGTACCTGCTGCAGCCGCCCATGTGAACTCTTCGCCGCCGCTGTCCGCCGGCGCCTTGTAGTGCATTTCAACGACGGGCGCGTCGATCTTGGTGCGAGTGATGATGTTGGCCACGCCGGCGACGGCGTCAGAACCGTAGATGGACGATGCGCCGTCCTTCAGGATTTCGACACGGTCGACAATGATGTTGGGCAGCGTATTGAGATCGACGGCGCCCACCGAGCCACGTGAGCCTGCCGGACCCATGCGGCGTCCGTTGAGCAGCGTCAGTGTCCGATTGGGTCCCAAGCCACGGAGTGACAAGGTGTTGACGCCACCACCGCCATCCACAACATAGCCACCAAATGAACTGTTGATCTGCTCCGAGCCAGCCGTCACGGCAAGGCCCTGAAGCACGCCGGTGGTGGTGGCCACCCCCGCGATTTTGCCCGCTTCGCGCTTCACCACCTGTACCGGGGAGACGGAATTGAAGGTGTCGCGGCTGATGCGCGAACCCGTCACCGTGACCGTATCCAGATTGGTGGCGTTGGCGTCCTTCTCCCGCTTGGCGGCTTCTTCTTCCTGTGGCTGTGGTGCTGTCGCTTCCTGTGCGCATACAGATGCAGATGTGGCTGCGAGAAGTACCGAAGCCAGGGCGAAACTGAGTGGATGTCGTGCAGGTGAGGTACGGCAATTCATGTAGATCCCCTAATCGAATGGGCAGACTCCCTTCCGGATCGGTGAGGCGACGGAAGAGAGCGGGAAAAAAAAGTTGCAGCGGAAAGGTGGTTCACCGATTGAATTCGATTAACGACTGCTGAACTTTTTGGGTCAATTGCCGGCGATAGGGTTATCAAGCAAGGCACATCGGTTTGTTCTGTTTTGTATACCGCGCTGTACCTTGTTACCGAAAAACAGTGCGTGCGCGCTGTGGTAACCGCTTCTTTTGTGAAGGCGGATACTCGGCGTCGTCGCGCGCTTGCCAGAGATTGAGTTGAAGCGCACGCAAGGTAGTGAGTGGGCTGCTTGCAGAAGGCTGTCGGGTAGCTCAGCGCGTCACCGCTTGCTGTCGTCAGCAGTCAGCGTTGCTGCGCGTCGGTGCGAGGGACAGAGCGCGGCGGGTGCCCTGCGGTCCCGACGGTGGTTGCGCTCACGGGAGCCCGCATTTCTGCTGAATGGGCAAGAGCGGTTAACATTCAGCCCCAACAAGAGGCCTGGCGAAGGCTCTCTATTCGAAAGGCATTGAAGGAACCGTAATCGTATGAGCGCGTCCGAAATCTCCCCCGTAGCCGCGCACCGCGTGCAAAAGGGGCTTTCGCCCCATCCACGTATCCGCAACGTGATAGCGGTGGGCTCGGGCAAGGGTGGGGTGGGCAAATCCACCACTGCCGTCAACCTGGCCTTGGCGCTGAAGGAGCTGGGGGCCCGGGTGGGCGTGCTGGACGCCGATATCTACGGACCCAGTGTGCCGGCGATGCTGGGCCTGAGCGGTCGCCCGGAAAGCCCGGACAACAAGAGCATCGAGCCGTTGCGCGCATTCGGTGTGGAGGCGATGTCGATCGGGTTCCTGATCGAGCCGGACTCACCGATGATCTGGCGCGGCCCGATGGCTACCTCGGCCCTGACCCAGCTGTTCAATGACACGCTGTGGGATGGCCTGGATTTCCTGTTGATCGACCTGCCACCGGGCACCGGTGACATCCAGTTGACCCTTTCGCAGAAGATCCCGGTGGCCGGTGCGGTGATTGTCACCACGCCACAGGACATTGCCACCCTGGACGCGCGCAAGGCGCTGGCCATGTTCGAGAAGGTCGAGGTGCCGGTACTGGGTGTCATCGAGAACATGGCCGTGCACACCTGCAGCAACTGCGGGCATGTCGAGCACCTGTTCGGCGAGGGCGGTGGGCAGCGCATGGCCGAGCAGTACGGGGTGCCTCTGTTGGGTTCGCTGCCGCTGGATATAAACATTCGTGAACAGGGCGACGTGGGGACGCCAATCGTGGCCTCGCAGCCACAGTCTGCCGCTGCCCAGGCGTACATGGCAGCGGCCCGCCGCCTGGCCGAGGAGCTGGCCAAGCGGCCGCGGGCCAGCATTCCGATCATTGCCTCGCTGAGCTGAGCATTACCAGGCGGGGACGGTGGGGCGCGCTGCGACCGACCGCCTCGCTGGGCTAGAATCAGCCACCCTTGGCCGGGGCAGTACCCGGCACCCCAACCAGGACCATTGAATGAGCATCAAGAGCGACCGCTGGATCCGCCGCATGTCCGAACAGCACGGCATGATCGAGCCGTACGAGGCCGGGCAGGTCAAGCAACTGGACGGCCAGCGTATCGTCAGCTATGGCACCTCAAGCTACGGCTACGACGTGCGTTGCTCGCGCGAGTTCAAGGTGTTCACCAACATCAACTCGACCATTGTCGACCCCAAGCACTTCGACCCGAAGAGCTTTGTCGATATCGAGGCCGATGAATGCATCATCCCGCCGAACTCGTTCGCGCTGGCACGCACCGTGGAGTTTTTCCGCATCCCGCGCGACACCCTGGTGGTGTGCCTGGGCAAGAGTACCTATGCGCGCTGCGGCATCATCGTCAACGTCACCCCGCTGGAGCCGGAGTGGGAAGGCCATGTGACGCTGGAGTTTTCCAATACCACGCCGCTGCCGGCGCGCATCTACGCCAATGAGGGCGTCGCGCAGATGCTGTTCTTCCAGGCCGACAAGGACGATGTCTGCGAAACCTCGTACAAGGATCGCGGCGGCAAGTACCAGGGCCAGACCGGCGTTACCCTGCCGCGCACCTGAGTGCGGCCCGGGCTGAAATGAAAAAGGCGCCGTCAGGCGCCTTTTTCATTACCTCAGATCCGATGGGGCGGCTTACTTGCCGCGCCCGAACAGCATGGCGATGCCGACGGCGACCAGGATCGCCGGCCACCAGGTGGCCAGCATGGTGCCGATGTTGCCATTGATCCAACCAAGGTTCTTGGCCAGGAAAAACAAGCCGACGATGATCAGAATCAGGGCGGCGATCAGGTTGGAGCGCATCGGCTTGCGGTGTCCGTTGGTGGGTAGGTGCTTATCGTAGCCGCTGGCGCCAGATTTCGACACGTTCGGCCAGCACATCGGCGTCGAAGCGCTGCGCCTTGCCGCTGCCCCACACCGGGCCCGGCCAGGCGGCATCGCCCTCGTGGCGGCCGATCAGATGGATGTGCAGCTGGCGCACGATGTTGCCAAGCGCGCCGATATTGATCTTGGTGACATTGGGTTTCTGCTTCAGGTGCTGGGAGATCTGGTTGATCTCGGCCAGCAGCAGGCGCTGTTGATTGCCGTCCAGATCGATCCACTCGGTTGCGCCGGCAACGCGCGGTACCAACACGATCCACGGAAAACGGTCATCGTTCATCAGGCGGATCTGGGACAGCGGACCGTCAGCGATCAGTACGCTGTCGGTGGCAAGGCGGGAATCCAGTTCGAAGTCTTCACTCATGCAGGTTCTCCGTTTTGCGGTTGGGGCGGGGGTCGATCAATGCTCGGCTCCGGCCTGGATGGCCAGGTCGGTGTGGTGCTGCAGTGCTGCTTCGATGGCAATCCGGATGCCCTCGATCATGGTCTCCACCGGCAGACTGGGCTGTCCGGGTTGCTGCTCTGCCTGCCGTGGAGAAAAGGGAATGTGTACAAAACCGCCACGCACGCCTTTGCGTCGTCGCAGTGCATGCATCAAACCATAGAACACGTGGTTGCGGACAAAGGTGCCGGCGGTCTGCGATACCTCGGCCGGGATACCCGCCTCGCGCAGGGCCTGCAGCATGGCCTTGATCGGCAGCGAGGTGAAGTAGGCAGCCGGGGCGCCCTCGATCACCGGAAGGTCCACTGGCTGCGCGCCGGCATTGTCGGCAATGCGGGCATCGTCCACGTTGATGGCGATGCGCTCCAATGAGATCGCAGCACGTCCGCCGGCCTGGCCGATGCAGATCACCAGCGCTGGCTGGCTGCGCCGAAGGGCACGGCGCAACGCCTGCAGGGCGTCGCCGAACACGACCGGCAGCTCGACGCTGATGACGCGGTGCCCAGCGATCTGGGTGTCATGCAGGGCGCGGATGACGTCCTGGCTCGGGTTGCCTGGGTGGCCGCCGAACGGGCCAAAGCCGGTCAGCAGGAGGGTAGGGGATTGGCGTGAAGTCGGCATCAGCGGAAAACGATGAAGTACATGAGGATGACGTTGCAGGCGAGCAGGGGCACAGCAGTTGCCACCTGCGCGCGTATCACCGCGTTGGGGTCACGCAGCTCCAGCAGCGCGGCGGGCACCAGATTGAAGTTCGCCGCCATCGGTGTCAGCAGGGTGCCGCAATAGCCCGACAACATGCCCAGTGCGGCCAATGATGCGGCATCGGCGCCGTGAAGCTGTACCAGCAGCGGCAGACCGATGCCGGCCGTCATTACCGGGAATGCAGCAAAGGCGTTGCCCATGACCATGGTGAAGGCGGCCATGCCCAGCGCATAGGCCAGGACCAGGACGAAACGGTTCTCCACCGGGATCACCATGCGGATCAGGCCGGCGATGGCTTCGCCGACGCCGGTGGCGGCGAAAACGCTGCCCAGGGTGGCCAGCAGCAGCGGAAGCATGGCCGCCCAGCCAATCGCATCCAGCAGGCGCCGGGACTGCTCGACGGCCGCCGCCGGCGTGCTGCGGGTCAACAGGCAGGCCGCGGTCGTGGCGATCAGGCAGGCCAGGCCAAGGCCGATCAAGGTCGTCTGCTGGGCGCCAAACAGTCTGCTGCCGGCAATCTCCACATTGGCCAATGGCACTGCAACGGCGACCGCGATCAAGGGGATAAGCAGCGCCGGCACGAACAGGCGGTTGCCCAGCCGCTGTGCGCTGGCTTCGCGTTGGGCACTGCTGCCTTCGTCATAGTGGCCGCGGCCCAGGGCGCCGAAGCCGGCGAGGCAGGCCAGCACCACCACCAATCCACCAACGACGACAGGCGGTAACCGCTCGGCGGCCAGCATGGTCAGTGCGACCAGTCCCCAGAACAGGGCATTGCCGAACCGCCGTGGGTTGCTGCGATCGAGCAGCCCGCGCAGGGCAACCCAGGCCAGGTAACCACCGACCAGCCAATAGATCCATTGCAGGGTGATCATCGGCCGCGCTCCCTGTCCGTTGCCGCTTGCGCAGCGATGGCCAGAGCCTCGCGGCGCAACTGCGCGTCCAGCCGCGCCAGTCGGCTCGCGTGGATGAGGAACGCGCAGATGGCGGTGGGGATGCCCCATAGCGCGATGTGCAGCGGCTCCAACTGGATGCCGTGTTCGGCATAGAAGCCCTGGATCAGCAGGACGGCGCCGAAGGCGATGAAGATGTCTTCGCCGAAGAAAAGGCCGACGTTGTCGGTGGCGGCGGACAGCGCTTTCAAGCGTTGCCGGGAGGCTTCGGGCAGCGGGCCGTGCTTGGCTTCGGCGGCGGCTTCAGCCATGGGCGCAAGCAGCGGGCGCACCGTCTGCGGATGGCCACCAAGGCTGGTCAACCCCAGTGCAGACGCCAGTTGGCGGATGGCCAGGTAGCCGATCAACAGGCGTCCGGCGGTGGCGCTACGCAGGCGGGTGATCCAGGCCTGCGCACGTTCCTTCAGGCCGTTGCGCTCCAGCAGGCCGATCACCGGCAAGGTGAGCACGAACACCATCAGGTAACGCTGTTTGGTGAAGGCTTCGCCCAGCAGCTCCAGCACCTGCACCGGCGTCTTGCCGGCAACCAAGCCGGTCACCACGCCGGCGCTGACCACGATCAGGGCCGGGTTGATGCGCAGCAGGAAGCCGACCACCACCATCGCGATGCCAATCAGGGGCAGGTAGCTCATGCGTGCGTGCCTCGGTGTGCGGGTGCAACGATGGCATAGCCCTCGGCCTGCAAGGCGGTGCGAAGGGCAAGGGCGAACTCGGCAGCATCTGCCCGGTCGCCATGCAGGCAGAGCGTATCGGCGCGGATCGGCACAAGGCTTCCGTCAACCGCACGTACGCTGCCATCCCGCAGCATGCCGCGCACCTGGGCCAGGCTGTCTTCCAGCCGGTGAATCACTGCGCCGGGCTGGTCGCGAGGCACCAGCCGCCCGCCGGCGGTGTAGCCGCGCTCCGCAAATACTTCGTCGACGACGCGCAGGCCGCGACGGCGACCGGTCATGCTGAGTTCGGACCCCGCCAAGGCATAGAGAAACAGGCCAGGGTCGCAATCATGTACCGCCTGGGCGATGGCATCGGCGGTAGCCGTATCGCGTGCGGCAATGTTGTAGAGCGCGCCATGCGGCTTGACGTGTTGCAAACTCGTCTGTGCGTCGCGGCAAAGTGCGGCCAGCGTGCCAACCTGTTCAACCACCAGTTGATGGATGTCGGCGGCGGACAAGCTCAATTCACGTCGACCGAAATGTTCGCGATCCACGAACGAGGGATGCGCGCCGATGGCGACGCCGTGCTGCAGGCACAGTGCGATGGCCTGGCGCATGCTGGCGGTGTCGCCGGCATGACCACCGCAGGCGATGCTGGCCGAGCTGATGCACGGCACGATGGCCGCGTCGCTGCCACAGCCCTCGCCGAGGTCACAATTGAAATCGATGCTCTGGGTCATGCAGAAAGAGTCCGTGCAGCAATGGCCTGGCCGATACGGTACAGCCGGTGGCGTTGTTCGTTGGCGGCCTGGCGTGCCTGTTCGGCACTGCAGGCTCGAAATTGCAGGGTGGCACCGGGGCGCAGTTGTGCCAGCAGCGGCAGGTCGGCGCGGATGACATGGCCAATGCGCGGATAACCACCGTGGGTCTGGGCATCGGCGAGCAAGGCGATGGGCTGTCCTTCGGCGGGTAGCTGCAGCACGCCGGCGCTCACCGGTTCGGATACCCGTTCACGCTGGTCGCACACCTGCAGTTGCGGCCCTTGCAGGCGCAAACCTTGCCGGTTGCTGCGGTTGTCCACCTGCCAGATGGCGTCGAACAGACCATCGGCTACGTCGGTGCCGGGCAGCAGGCGGATGGTCAGGGGGCCATCATTGCCAGTGGGGCCAGTGGGGCCAGTGGGCGAGGCGGCCGCATTGCCGTCGATCCACCAGGCCGGAATACGCAATGCGTCGTGCGGGGCGGCGGCATCGGCATGCAATGGCAGTACGTCACCGGCCTTCAAGGCGCGGCCGTTGTAGCCACCAAAGCCTCCGCGCAGATCGGTACTGCGGCTTCCCAATACCTCGGGAACATCCACGCCGCCGGCAACCGCCAGGTAACTGCGTGCACCGTCGCGGCACGGCCCCAACTGCAAGGTGCTGCCTGCCGGCACGGTTATCGGCCGGTAGCCCGGCAGGGGCTGTCCATCCAGTGAGGCGTCAATGCGCGCACCACACAGGGCGATGCGGCTGGCCCGGCTGAAGTGCAGGGTGGGGCCGGTCAGGGTGATCTCCAGCGTTGCCTGCTGGCGGGCGTTGCCTACCAGCAGGTTTGCCAGCGCGTGTGACCACGCGTCGGCTGCGCCACTGACGGCTACGCCGAGATGGCGCAGCCCAACGCGCCCCTCGTCCTGCACGGTGGTCAGCAGGCCAGGGGACAGTACCTTGACGCAGGCAGCCGGTTCAGCGCTTGTCATCGTTGGGCCCCCTCGTTCGCGCGACGGTAGTGCTCATGGCTCACTGGAACAAAGCGCAGTTGCTGACCCGGTTGCAACAAGGTCGGGGCAGATCTGCGCGGATCGAACAAGCGCGCCGATGTGCGCCCGATCAACTGCCAGCCACCGGGGCTTTGGCTGGGATAGATGCCAGTCTGGTTGCCGCCGATGGCCACGCTGCCAGCCGGCACCAAGGTGCGAGGACTGGCCTTGCGTGGCATCGCCAGTGCGGGGTCCAGCCCGAGCAGATAGGGGAAGCCCGGGGCGAAGCCGATCATCGCGACCGTGTACAACGCGCCGCTGTGACGTTCGATCACCTCGTCGTGATCCATGCCGGTGTGCGCCGCCACCTCCGCCAGGTCGGGGGCGCAATCAGCGCAATAGCACACCGCAATCTCGATGACGGGCGGGGGTGAGTGACCTGCGTGCGAGGTGTTGGTGTTCCCCAGCTGCGCAAGCAAGGGAGCGAGTATCTCGGTTGGCGCACGGCCGCACACCTGGCGGTGCTCCAGGTCAACGAACAGGCCCAAGCTGGCATATGCCGGCACGATGTCACGCAGGTACTCCGGGCGTAGCGCGGCGATGCGGTCAGCCAATTCGTGGACCCGATGGTTGATCTGCGCTTCGATGCCGCTGCCCAGGCGCAGCAGGATGCCGTCTTCGCCCAGCGGCTCCACGGTCCATGCATCCAGATTCAAACAGCGCACCCTGTCCGGATACGCGGTGCGGTTCTATTGGCCAGCGCGTGTGGCTGCCGCGTAGTGTTCACAACTGCTCCTTCAGGAAAGCCAGGGTGCGCTCACGTGCCAGGTCGGCGCTGGGAGCGTGGTAATGCATGCCCACCTCGCGGTTGAATGCGTGATCGGCCGGGTAGACATATACAGGCAAGTCGGGTTGCTTTTCACGGTGCGCTGCAACGGCGGCGGCCGGGATCGAGGCATCCAGTTCACCGAAGTGGAAGATCGCCGGCGCCTTGAATGGCATGTCCAGAAAGGGCACGTTGCGTGCGCCGTAGTAGCTCGCCGATGGCAGGCCCAGCCGTTGCGCGGCCAGCATGGCGATGGTGCCGCCCCAGCAGTAGCCGACCGTGCCGACCTTGCCGTAGTGCGCCAGGATCGCAGCGGCGCTTTCCACAATGGTAACCGCGCGATCCACGCCCAGTTCGTCCACCAATGCCTTGCCGCGGGCGACGCCGGCGGCATCGTAGTCCAGTTGCAGGTCGGGTTCGATCAGGTCGAAGAAGGACGGCGCCAGCACCGCGTAGCCCTCGGCGGCGTACTGTTCGGCGACGTGCCGGATATGGGCATTGGCGCCGAAGATTTCCTGTATCACCACCAGCCCTGCGCGCGGAGTGCCTGAAGGCAGGGCCTGCCAGGCGCGAACGGGACCGAGTGGGGTGGTGAGGGTTATCCAGTTGGGCATGGCAAGAGACTCCAAGGTGTAGGGCTGGTTTCCTTCTCCCGCGTGCGGGGGAAGGTGCCGGGAGAGCCTGCCTCCGCGAAGGCGGGGGGCGGTTGGGGGCAGCTCTAGCCTTATGTGCTTTGAGAGCGCCCTCACCCCAACCCCTCTACCGCAGGCGGGAGAGGGGCCTAAGCAAGGCATTGCCGCGATAGTTCAGTACTGTCGCGATGAGACTGATTATCAGCTCTCTCGCCTATTAAGCCAGCCGCAGGGCGTCGCCGCACAGGCCCGGTATACTGGCCGGCTTTCCGGCCCTGCTGCCATTCCGGCCCGGCCCCAGGATTTCCAGATCATGTCCCAGCTGAACCCCAAAGTCGGCTTCGTCAGCCTTGGCTGCCCGAAAGCCCTTGTCGATTCCGAGCGCATCCTCACCCAACTGCGGGTCGAGGGCTACGACATCGTGCCGTCCTACGACTCGGCCGACGTGGTGGTGGTCAATACCTGTGGCTTCATCGACTCGGCCGTGGCCGAATCGTTGGACGCCATCGGCGAGGCGATGAACGAGAACGGCAAGGTCATCGTCACCGGCTGCCTGGGCAAGAAGGGCGACATGATCCGCGAGCATTACCCGGACGTGCTGTCGGTGTCCGGCCCGCAGGACTACACCACGGTGATGGAAGCGGTGCACGCGGCGCTGCCGCCCAAGCACAATCCGTTCGTGGATCTGGTCCCGGACTACGGCATCAAGCTGACCCCGCGCCATTACGCCTATCTCAAGATTTCCGAAGGCTGCAACCACCGTTGCAGCTTCTGCATCATCCCGTCGATGCGTGGCGACCTGGTGTCGCGCCCGGTCGATGAGGTGCTGCGCGAGGCCGAGCGCCTGGTCAAGGGCGGTGTGCGCGAGCTGCTGGTGGTGTCGCAGGACACCTCGGCCTACGGCGTGGACCGCAAGTACGCGCCGGGCACCTGGCGCGGCAAGGAATACGCAACGCGCATGAAGGCGCTGTGCGAGGGGCTCTCCGAGCTCGATGCATGGACCCGCCTGCACTACGTTTACCCGTATCCGCACGTCGACGACGTGGTGCCGTTGATGGCCGAGGGCAAGATCCTGCCGTACCTGGACATCCCGTTTCAGCACGCCAGCCCGCGCATCCTCAAGCTGATGAAGCGCCCGGGCGCGGTCGACAAGACCCTGGAGCGGGTGCTGCGCTGGCGCGAGATCGCGCCGGACATCACCGTGCGTTCCACCTTCATCGTCGGCTTCCCGGGTGAAACCGATGCCGAGTTCGAGCAGCTGCTCGACTTCCTGGATACCGCCCAGCTCGACCGCGTAGGCGCCTTTGCCTACTCGCCGGTGGACGGTGCCACCGCCAACCAGCTGCCGGACCCGGTGCCGGAAGAAGTGAAGCAGGAACGTCTGGCCCGTTTCATGGAAAAGCAGGCGGCCATTTCCGCTGCCAAGCTTGAAGCCAAGATCGGCAGCGTGCAGCAGTGCCTGATCGACGGCATCGAAGACGGTATCGCGGTGGCGCGCTCCAAGGCCGATGCACCGGAAATCGATGGCCTGGTGCATATCCAGAACGCCGACGAGGCCAAGCTGCGGGTCGGCCAGTTCGTCGATGTCGAAATCACCGACAGCGATGAGCATGACTTGTTTGGCGATGCCATCGTCGACGCCAAGGCGGCCGCGCCGTTTGATCTCAAGGTGCTGTGACCTGCGCACCTGCCGCTGATGACGCCGGCGCAGGCCGACGTCGTTTTTTGGCGCCACCGCGCGATCAGGTGGACCGCCGGTGTTTCGAGCAGCGCATTTTTTCAGGCTTTGCGGGTTACGCCGAGCTGCTGCAAGGTCCCGACTGGCCGGATATCGCTGCGCTCAACGCGCAGCTGGCCGTGCAGGGCAAGCAGTTCGTCGTCCAGGATGAGGCCTTGCTTGGCGACGGCCTGCACTACGAACAACGCATCGCCCAAGGGCGCATAGCCACCCGCGCGCAGAACTGGCATGACCTGTTCAATGCGCTGGTCTGGGCGCGCTATCCGGCGATCAAGTGCGCGCTCAATGCGCAGCAATGTCTGCATATCGCGGCGATGGGAACAGCGCAGCGCAATCGCGCGCAGGCCGCGCTGACCCAGTTCGACGAAAGCGGAGTGATCGTGCGTGTCCGCGATCCGGCCTTGTTGTCGGCATGGGATCGGCACGACTGGATGACGCTGTTCGATCCGCGTTCCTGGCAGCAAGGTGATATCGCGGTCTGCGCGGTCATCGGCCATGCCTTGTTGGAGCAGGCGCTGTTGCCCGGGCGCTTGCTGGTCGGCAAATGCATCGTGGTGCTTGGCGAGGGTGCTGCTGCCTGCGTTGCGCGCGTCGCTGCGGCAATCGGCGAACGCTGGGTGCTGGCCGAGCCCTCCGAGCTGCGTCCCTTGCCATTGGCGGGTATCCCCGGTTGGCATGCGCCACAGGATGCGGCCTTCTATCAGCTGCGCGATTACTTCCGGCCGCTGCGCGAGGGCCGGACGTACCCGTCTGTGCTCAGCCCTGGTAGCTGACGTCGAGGATGGCGAAGCGGGTCAGGCCGCTGGGCAGTTCCACCGCGAACTCGTCGTCGATGCGCTTCTTCAACAGCGCCCGTGCCAGCGGTGAATCAATGCTGATCCAGCCGGCCGGCGCGTCGGTTTCATCGGGGCCGACGATGCGGTAGGTGTGCGTCTGGCCGGATTCGATGTTCTCCAGTTCCACCGTTGCACCGAAGAACACTGCTTCCGGGTCGCTGGGCGTGGTGTCGACTACGCGCAAGGCTTCCAGGCGCTTACTCAGGTAGCGCACGCGGCGGTCGATCTCGCCCAGCTGCTTCTTGCGGTAGGTGTATTCGGCATTCTCCGAGCGGTCGCCCTCGGCGGCGGCTGCCGCCAACGCCTTCACCACTTCCGGCCGCCGCTGCCGCCACAGCTCGTCCAGCTCGGCTTTGAGCCGGGCATGGCCCTGCGCGGTGATCAGGGCGGTACTTTTTTCTGCAGGGGGACGCCAACGGCTCACGACTTTGGGTTCGACTCTGGTGGGGTGCGCCGGCACCCGGGGGGATGGCGCGACGGCAGCACTGCCGCCGCGTCACCGACGACGCTGCTCAGCGCTTGCCGCCGAAGATGCTGCCGAGGATGCCGCGCACGATCTGGTTGCCCAGCTTGGTGCCCATGGTGCGGGTGGTCTGCTTGGCCATGGTCTCGATCATGCCCTGACGGCGCTTGGTGCCGAAGATCGCGTCCTTGATGCTCTGGCTGAAACCGCCTTCCTGCGCCTCGTCCTGCTGGCGGGTGCGAGCGGCCGGGGTCTGCGCCTGCTCGACGGCTTTTTCCGCGCGCTGGGCCAGCAGTTCGGCTGCGGATTCGCGGTTGATCGCCGTGTCATAGCGGGTGCCGACCGGGCTGCCGGCGCGCACCTGGGCGCGTTCGGCATCGCTGATCGAGCCCATCCGGCAGCGGGGCGGTGCGATCAGGGTCTTCTGCACCGGCGAGGGAATGCCCTTGTCCTGCAGCGTGGATACCAGCGCCTCGCCGGTACCCAGCTGCGACAAAGTGGCCACCACGTCGAGCTTGGGGTTCTGCACGAAGGTTTCGGCTGCGGTCTTGACCGCCTTCTGGTCGCGCGGGGTGAAGGCGCGCAAGGCGTGCTGCACGCGGTTGCCGAGCTGGCCAAGGATGTTGCCGGGCACGTCGTCCGGGAACTGCGAGCAGAAATACACGCCCACGCCCTTGGAGCGGATCAGCCGCACCACCTGCTCGATGCGCTGCACCAGCGCCGGCGGCGCATCGTCGAACAACAGGTGGGCTTCGTCGAAGATGAAGACCAGCTTGGGCTTTTCCAGGTCGCCCACTTCCGGCAGCTGCTCGAACAGTTCGGACAGCAGCCACAGCAGGAAGGTGGAATACAGGCGCGGCTTGAGGATCAGCTGGGCGGCGGCAAGGATGCCGACCACGCCGCGGCCGTCGTGGTTGACCCGCATGATGTCGGCCAGTTCCAGCGCCGGCTCGCCGAAGAAGGCTTCACCGCCGTCCTGCGACAGGCGCAGCAGCGCGCGCTGGATAGCCGCCACCGACTGCGCGCTGACCAGCCCGTATTCGGTGGAGATGTCCTTGCGCTCGTCGGCGACCAGGCCCAGCAGGGCGCGCAGGTCGTCCAGGTCCAACAGCAGCAGGCCGCGGTCGTCGGCCAGCTTGAACACGATGTCGAGCACGCCGGACTGGGTGTCGTTGAGCTCCAGGATGCGCGAGAGCAGGGTGGGGCCCATTTCGCTGACGGTGGTACGTACCGGGTGGCCGAGCTTGCCGTACAGGTCCCAGAACACCACCGGGCTGGCCGCCGGCGCATAGCCGTCAACGCCGATCTCGGCCGCGCGCTGGGCCAGCTTCTCGCCGCCTTCGCCGGCGACCGCCAGGCCGGCCACGTCGCCCTTCACATCGGCCAGGAACACCGGTACGCCCAGCCGCGAAAACCCTTCGGCCAGCGTCATCAGGGTCACCGTCTTGCCGGTACCGGTGGCGCCGGCCACCAGGCCGTGGCGGTTGCCAAAACGCGGGAGCAGGGTGACGGCGATGTCGTCGGTGACGCCTTTGCCGAGCAGGATCGGGTCCATGGAGGCACTCATTGATGAATGAAGGGGGGATTCTAACGGCCGACTGTATCGCCGCGGTGGCAATGTTGCCCCGGGGCAAGTCTGGCGGCTACCCTGCTTCACCTTTCGCCTGTTGTGCTGCTGATGCCCGTTTCCTTGTTTGGTGTTCGTCCGTTGCCGCTGCTGCTGGCTGCTGGTTTCCTGACCGTGATCCCGGCGGCGCATGCATTGTCGGCGCGTGATACCGCCAAGGTGCAGGCGATCGAGGCGCGGATGGCGGCCGCCGAGAAGCGCTATTCCGATGCGCTGGTGCTGGTCAACAACGCCGACCCCAAGGGCACGGCCGAGAGCAATGCCGCACTGGAGGACATGGAGGACGTGATCAGCGCCTGCATCGCCCAGAAGGGCTGCCAGGTCAGCACCTTGCTCAGCACCTACAAGCGCCTGCTCAAGCAGCAGGCCGACACCGCCGGGGCTGAAGAAGGCGAGGACGATGTGAGCCCGCTGGAAGCGGACCCGGACCACATCGCACCGTTGATCGCCGATGTGCCCGAGGCGGCGCGCGCGGCCGCCCTGCTCAATGACCACCGGCACGCGTTTGACGAGATGGTCGAGTACAACCCGGCCATCCAGGCGGGTATCCGCCGTTGGCTGACCGACATGCGCCCCTCGCTGCTGACCAGCTACGAGAACTACATGAACCTGCGCGCGGTGATGTGGCCGGAATGGGAGAAGGACGGTCTGCCAGAGGCGTTGCTGTTCGGCATCATGGCCAAGGAATCCAATGGCCGCGTGCATGCGTCTTCGCGGGTCGGCGCCGCCGGCCTGATGCAGTTCATGCCGGCGACGGGCCGCCGCTTCGGCTTGGGCCCGGATGGCACCGGCTTTGATACCCGTTTTGATCCGCGCAGTGCCGCCAGCGCCAGCGCCGATTACATGAACGAGCGGATGCGCGGGCTCAACAAGAACATCGAGTACGCGCTGGCTGCCTACAACGGCGGTGAAGGGCGTGCCGCGCGCATCTACCGTGAGACCGGTGGCCAGAGCTTCTGGACCGATTCCTCCTATAACCAGTTCCCGGGCGAGACCAAGGATTACGTGCCGATGGTGATCGCGGCGGCGTGGATCTTCCTGCACCCGCAGCAGTACGGCGTGGAGTTCCCGAAGATCAACGCGCAGCCGGCGACCATCCGCCTGGCCAAGTCCACCACCATCTATGAGTTGACCATCTGCCTGGGCAGCACCGGCACCCGTGATGGCTACATGCGTGCGCTGCGCAACCTCAATCCCCGTTATGAGGCCGATGGCTGGATTCCGGGCGGTACCACCATCAACGCCACCACCCGCATCGCCGGCCTGTACAACCGCTACTGCGTGAACGGCCCGCGTGCCGACCTGGCACGGGCGCTGATCACCGCCGATCTGAATGCCGCCATCAAGCGGCCGTCGGCAGCTACCTTCACCGGCAGCGTGGCGGTGGGTGATGTGCAGGCGATGCAGGCCGCGCAGGCGGCCGCGTCGCTGCCGGTTCCGGTGGCCGCACCGCGGCCGGCGGCTCCTGCACGCCGACCGGCTGCGCGCACCTACAAGGTCGCCAAGGGCGACACCCTTGGTCGTATCGCCAACCGCTTCCAATGCGAGCTGCCAGCCCTGGCCCGTGCCAATGGCTTGCGTGCGCCGGCTTATGCGTTGCGGCCGGGACAGACGTTGCGGTTGGAAGGCTGCGATCGTTGATTGAGAAGGGCGCCACAGGGCGCCCCTTTCCATTGCCGGTAGGAACAGCGAAAGCAGCAAAGCTGCAGATACTGGTGGAGCCGGTAGTGCGGGCATCGGATGCGATACCCGCTTGGCGGCATGCGCCGCTCCTGCGACCAGTTCGGCTCAGCGCAGCTTTGCCAGCGGCTGGCCCAGCTGCACCGGGCTTTCGGCTTTCAATGACGGATCAAAGTCGGCCACCCCCGGCGGCAGCAACACGATTACCGTGGAGCCGTAGTTGAAGCGCGCCATTTCGGCAAATCGCTCCAGGGTGATGCCCTTGCCACGCCAGTCCTTGCGGGTGATGCGGTCGCCATAGGCGGGGATTTCCTCGCCGCTCCATACCGTTTCCACGCCGCTGACCAGTAGCGCGCCGACCATGACCTGCACCATCGGCCCGAAGTCGGTGTCGAAGTGGCAGACCAGGCGCTCGTTGCGGGCAAACAACCGCGGCACGTTGGCCACCGCGTCGGTGCCTACGCTGAACAGGCGGCCGGGCACATGCACCGTCTCGCGCAGGGTGCCGGTCCAGGCCATGTGCACGCGATGGTAGTCGCGCGGTGACAGGTACACCGTGGCGAACAGGCCGTTGTTGAACGGCGCCGCATCAGCCGCATCGCCGAGCAGTTCGGCGGCGGTGAACGATTGGCCCTTGGCCTGGAAGATGCGGCCATCTTCGATCGGACCCAGCTGGCTGATGCGGCCATCGGCCGGCATGGTCAGGGTGCGCGGATCGGCGGCGGCCACGCGAGCGCCGGGCTTCAGGCTGCGGGTAAAGAAGCTGTTGAAACTGGGATAGCTGCGCGGGTCCGGATTGCTGGCCTCGGCCAGGTTCACGTTGAACTTGGCGGTCACCGTGTCGATCAGCCAGCGCGAGATGCGCGGGTTCTGCGAATAGGCCAGCGAGCGGGCCATCGATGACAGCAGGCGGTGCGGCAATACGTAAGTGAGGCGTGTAACCAGACTCATGGTGCGGATTTCTCGGTGAGCTTCTTCAGGTCGCTGGCAATTGCCTGCGGGTTGAACGGGGGACGCATCAGCCCGGCCAGGCGTCCTTGCGGATCGAGCACGCCGATGCTGGCGGAGTGGTCCATGCTGTAGTCATCAGGGTTCTGCTCGAAATGCTTGCCCGGGGCCTTCTGGAACACCATGCCCAGCGAGGTGGCAAAGCGCTCCAGCGACGGTACGTCGGCAGTGGCAGCGATGGTGTCCTTGTGGAAGGCATGGGCGTACTCGCCCAGCCGCGCCGGGGTGTCACGCTCCGGGTCCACCGACACCAGCACCACGCGCGGGCGCAGGCTGTCGGGGATGGCCTCCCACTGCTTCTGGGCCTGGGCCAGCTCGGTCAGGGTGGTCGGGCAGACGTCCGGGCAGGAGGTGAAACCCAGGAATACCAGGGTCCAGTGGCCGCGCAGCTCGCCGGGGATCAGGCGGGTGCCATCGGACTGGGCCAGGTCGAACTCCGGCAGGGTGCGCGGGGTGCCATAGAACAGGATGCTGCTGGTGCCCTGGTTGCTCTTGTTGGACGGCCCGAAGACCTTCTGTGCCAACAACAGGCCCAGGCCGGCGGCCAGGGCGATGGCCAGGATGATGCCGGTATTTCGATTGAACATGCGCGCGGGCTTCCGTTCGGGTACGGCGGCGGGACGGGAACGTCCGCCGTGGGCGGGATACGGGAGTGTAGGGGATTGCAGGCTTACCCCCGGCCATTGGCGGGCGTTTGGGCGCCGTTTGGGGGCCAATGCCGAAGTTTCGGCTGCAACTGGGCAATCAATATACCGGCCAGATGCCTATAATCGCAGACCTTTCAAGTATTTCCGTATTGCCATGACTGCCGAAGCGGCCGCTGAACTCCATACGATCGTCGATCTGATCCGCTACGGCGCAAGCCGTTTCAATGCTGCCGGCCTCACCTTCGGCCACAGCTATGACAACGCCCTGGACGAGGCGACCCAGCTGACCCTGCACAGCCTGCACCTGCCGCCGGACCTTGGCCCGGCCTATGGCGCGGCGCGCGTTCTGCTGGAAGAGCGGCAGCAGGTGCTGGCGCTGTTCCAGCGCCGTATCGACGAGCGCCTGCCGGCTGCCTACCTGACCGGCGAGGCCTGGTTTGCAGGCTTGAGTTTCAAGAGCGATGCCCGCGCGCTGGTGCCGCGCTCGCCGATCGCCGAGCTGATCCTCAACGGCTTCGAGCCATGGCTGGCCGGCCGCGATGTCACCCGCGCGCTGGACCTGTGCACTGGCTCGGGCTGCATCGCCATCGCCATGGGTCACTACTACCCGAACTGGCAGGTCGACGGCAGCGACGTCAACGACGCCGCGCTGTCGCTGGCAGTGGAGAACAAGGAGCGCCTGCTTGCCCACAACGTCGAGCTGGTCAAGAGCGACCTGTTCACCGGGCTGCAGGGCCGCGTCTACGACCTGATCGTGACCAACCCGCCGTACGTCACCAATGACGAGACCGACGCGTTGCCGAAGGAGTACCTGCACGAACCGGACCTGGCGCTGCGTGCGGGCGACGATGGGCTGGACCTGGTGCTGAAGATCCTACGTGATGCGCCGGATCATCTGACTGAAGATGGACTGCTGATCTGCGAAGTAGGCGATTCCGAACAGCACCTGATCAAGTTGCTGCCGGAAGTCTATTTCGCGTGGATCGAGTTCAAAGTCGGGCAGATGGGTATTTTTGCTGTCGAGGCGACGGAGCTGCGGGCGCACCATGCGCGCATCGCGGAGCTGGCCGCTGCGCGGGCCTAAGCCTGTTTTGGATGTCCCACCTGCGCAGGCAGGGGACGCTCTTGTCGTGGTGCAGGAGCGTCAATGAAGCAACCCGCCGTCTATCTTCTGGCATCGAAGAAGCACGGCACGCTTTACATCGGTGTCACCAGTAATCTGGTGGCACGGACCTGGCAACACCGGCAGCACGTGGTTGACGGGTTCAGCAAACGCTACGGTGTGGATGTGCTGGTCTGGTATGAAGTTCACGAGACCATGGAATCGGCGATTCTTCGCGAGAAGCAGTTGAAGAAGTGGAATCGGGAATGGAAGTTGAGGTTGGTTGAGGACGCGAATCCCGAGTGGCGGGATTTGTGGGATGAGATAGTTGGGTAGGGTGTAGGTTGCTGGTGCTGGTGCTGGTGCTGGTGTTGTTGCTCTGTTGCTGCGTTGCTGTTGCTGTTGCCGTTGCTGTGTTGCTGTTGTTTGTTGCCGTTGCCGTTGCCGTTGCCGTTGCTTTTGCTCCTACGCCGTCATTCCCGCGAAGGCGGGAATCGCTCCAGTTTTGGCTTTTGCCTTTGCTTTGGAGCGTGAATGTGGGGAAGCAGAGAGCAACAGCAACGCAAGAGCGATTCCCGCCTTCGCGGGAATGACGGCTTAAGGGCAGATGCAAGAGCAATTGCAAGATCAACCGCAGAGGCAATCGCCAGAGCAACGGCAAAAGCAACGGCAAGAGCGATTCCCGCCTTCGCGGGAATGACGGCTTAAGGGCAGATGCAAGAGCAATTGCAAGATCAACCGCAGAGGCAATCGCCAGAGCAACGGCAAGAGCAACGGCAAGAGCGATCCCCGCCTTCGCGGGAATGACGGCTTAAGGGCAGATGCAAGAGCAACCGCAAGAGCAACCGCAAGAGCAACCGCAAGAGCAACCGCAAGAGCACAACAGCATTGAATACATTCGGACAACTCCTCCGCGTCACCACCTTCGGTGAATCCCACGGGCCGGCCATCGGCTGCGTGATCGATGGGTGCCCGCCCGGCCTGGAAATCTCGCCCGAAGAATTCGCCCACGACCTGCAGCGCCGCGCCACCGGCAAGAGCCGTCATACCTCTGCCCGCCGCGAGGCCGACGAGGTCGAGATCCTTTCCGGTGTGTACGAAGGCCGCACCACCGGTACGCCGATCGCGCTGCTGATCCGCAACACCGATCAGCGCAGCAAGGATTACAGCAACATCGCCCAGCAGTTCCGCCCGGGCCATGCCGACTACAGCTACTGGCAGAAGTACGGCATCCGCGATCCGCGTGGTGGTGGCCGTTCCTCGGCGCGCGAAACCACGATGCGCGTGGCCGCTGGCGTCGTCGCCAAGAAGTGGCTGCAGCAGCGCCACGGCGTGACCGTGCGCGGCTACCTGTCGCAGCTGGGCGAGATCACCCCGGCCGGTTTTGACTGGAGCGCGGTCGAAGAAAACCCCTTCTTCTGGCCGGACGCCAACCAGGTGCCGGCGCTGGAAACGTATATGGATGCGCTGCGCAAGTCCGGTGATTCGGTCGGTGCGCGCGTGACCGTGGTGGCCGATGGCGTGCCGCCGGGTTGGGGCGAGCCGATCTACGGCAAGCTCGATGGCGATATCGCTGCGGCCTTGATGAGCATCAATGCGGTCAAGGGCGTGGAAATCGGTGACGGGTTTGCCAGTGCCGCGCAGAAGGGCACCGAGCACCGTGACCTGATCACCCCGCAGGGTTTCCAGTCCAACCACGCCGGCGGCATTCTCGGTGGTATTTCCACCGGTCAGCAGATCGTCGCGGCCATGGTGCTCAAGCCCACTTCCAGCCTGCGCCTGCCCGGCGCGACGGTGGATACGGCCGGCAATGCGGTCGAGGTGATCACCACCGGTCGTCACGATCCCTGCGTCGGCATCCGCGCCACCCCCATCGCCGAGGCGATGCTGGCCCTCGTGCTGATGGACCAGGCCATGCGCCATCGTGCCCAGTGTGGCGATGTTGGCGAAATGAGCCCGCGTATCCCCGGTCAGCTCGATGGCTGATCGGCGCCCCCGCGTCTGGGTATCGCAGCCCCTGTTCGACGATACCGTCGCGCAGCTGGCGGCGTACTGCGACGTGGTTGCCACCGAGCAGGTCAGCGCCCACAGCGCGGCCGAGCTTGCCGCGCAGCTGGCCGATGTCGATGGCGCCCTCGTAACCCTCAACGACCGTATCGGCGCGGCGGAGGTCGCCAACGCGCCGTCGTTGAAGATGATCGCAAATGTTGGCGTCGGCTATAACAACCTCGATATCGGCGCGTTGAGCGCGGCCGGCATTCTTGCCAGCAACACCCCGGACGTATTGACCGAAACCACCGCCGATCTGGGCTTCTCGTTGTTGATGGCCGCCGCGCGCCGCATCGTCGAGTCCGACCGTTGGCTGCGCGACGGCAACTGGGGGCAGTGGTCCTTCACCACCATGCTCGGTGCCGATCTGCACGGCAGCACCCTGGGCATCCTGGGCATGGGCCGCATCGGCCAGGCCATCGCCCGCCGTGGCCACCATGGCTTCGGCATGAAGGTCCTGTACCACAACCGTTCGCAGTTGCCCGCCGAGCAGGAGCAGGCGGTTGGTGCCCGTTACGTCGGCTTCGACGAACTGCTGGCCCACGTCGATCACCTGGTCCTGGTATTGCCGTATACCGCGCAGAATCACCACATCATCAACGCCGCTGCGCTGGCACAGATGAAGCCGAGCGCGACGCTGGTGAATATCGCCCGTGGCGGCATCGTCGATGAGCTGGCGCTGGCCGACGCGTTGGCCAATGGCCGGCTGGCATCGGCCGCACTGGACGTGTACGAGAATGAGCCGAACGTGCGCCCGGAGCTGCTGGCCCTGCGCAATATCGTGCTGACCCCGCATATCGGCAGCGCGTCGCTGGCCACGCGCCGGGCGATGGTGCAGGTGGCGGTGGACAACCTGCTGGCCGGCCTGGGCATTGGCCCGGATGCCGGCAAGCCGGCCAACGCCATCAATGCCGAGCTGCTCGGCAATGGCACCGCGCGCATTGCCGCGGCCGGCAACAAAATTGGCGACAAAAAACGATAGGGAGCCTCCGTGGCCGTGTGCTGGAGGTTCCCCGAACCTGGCTCGATGTGTGTCTCCCCCCTCTTATTCTTTCGAGTATCCCCATGAGCAATGAAGCCCGTCGTTTCCATGTAGCCGTTGTTGGCGCCACCGGCGCTGTCGGCCAGACAATGCTGTCCATCCTGGCCGAGCGCAATTTCCCGATCAGCAAGCTGACCCTGCTTGCTTCCGAGCGTTCGGCCGGCCAGCAGGTCGACTTTGAAGGCGACAAGATCACCATCCAGGACTTGGCCACGTTCGATCCGGCTGGGGTCGAGATCGCCCTGTTCTCGGCCGGTGGTGGCATTTCCAAGGAATTCGCGCCCAAGTTCGCCGCCGCCGGCGCGGTAGTGATCGATAACTCGTCCACCTTCCGTTACGACGACGACGTGCCGCTGGTGGTGTCCGAGGTCAACCCGGAGGCGGCCAAGAACCGCCCGCGCGGCATCATCGCCAACCCGAACTGCTCGACCATGCAGCTGATGCCGGTGCTGGCACCGATCCACCGTGAGTACGGCATCGAGCGCGTCAACATCGCCACCTACCAGTCGGTGTCCGGCGCGGGCCAGACCGGCATGGAAGAGTTGGGCAAGCAGACCGCGCAGCTGCTGGGCTTCCAGGAGATCGAGCCGAAGAAGTTCCCGGTGCAGATCGCCTTCAACCTGATCCCGCATATCGATGAGTTCCTCGACAACGGCTTCACCAAGGAAGAAATGAAGCTGGTCTGGGAAACCCGAAAGATCCTCGGCGATGACAGCATCCAGGTGAACCCCACCGCGGTGCGCGTGCCGGTGTTCTACGGCCACTCCGAGGCGGTCAACATCGAGACCAAGAAGAAGATCAGCACCGAGCAGGCCCGCGAACTGCTGGCCGCAGCGCCGGGCGTGAAGGTGGTCGACGAGCGCAAGGCCGGTGGCTATCCGACCCCGGTGACCCATGCCTCAGGCACCGATCCGGTTTACGTCGGCCGCATCCGCGAGGACATCTCGCACCCGCGTGGCCTGAACATGTGGGTGGTGGCGGACAACATCCGCAAGGGTGCTGCACTGAACGCGGTGCAGGTCGCCGAACTGGTCGCCAACGGCGGCTGATGCACTCGAGGGACGCCGGCAACTTGCCGGCGTCTTCGGTTCTGGGTGGTACAGCGGTATTCGAAATCGGGGTCAGCCGTTATATTGGCGCCATGAAACTATGGGGCAGGGGCGCAATGCGCCCGTTACAAGGTGTGCTGGTCCTCGGCCTGGCGCTATTCAGCAGCGCCGCCATGGCGCTGGGGCTGGGCAACATCCGTGTCCTGTCAAAGCCAGGGCAGCCGCTGGTGGCCGAAATTCCGGTCATTTCCAGTGATCCTGGCGAACTTGAGAACGCTACGGTGGCGTTGGCCGCGCCGGTAACCTTTGAGCGGGTGGGCCTGGCCCGACCGGAAGGGCTGGTCAGCGAATTGCAGTTCCAGTTCGCGCAGGACAGCCAGGGGCGCACCGTGGTCCGTGTGACCAGTGCCACCCCGGTGAATGTGCCAGCGGTAGGCTTCCTGATCGAGGTGGATTGGGGGCAGGGCCGCCTGGTACGCGAGTACTCGGCGCTGGTAGCTGCACCGGAGACCGCAACTGCGGTGGCCGAGCCGGTCATCGAGGCGCCCGCTGCCGCTCCTTCCAATCTGATCGTGCGTGAGCCCGAGCCACTGCCGGAAGCGCCGGTGGCAACACCTGCCGCACCGGTGGCCGCTGCAGCGCCCGCCGTACAGCCGGTGCCGCAACCGCGCCCAGTTCCTGTCCCGGCACCAGCCCCCCGCGCCGATGGCCAGTCCACCACGGTGCAGCGCGGGCAGACCCTGTCGCAGATCGCTGCCGACCTTTCCCGTGAATCCGGCACCTCGCTCAACCAGACCATGGTTGCGCTGATGCGCGCCAATCCGGAAGCCTTCATCCGCGGCAACATCAACCTGCTCAAGCAGGGCGCGGTGCTGCGTACCCCGGCGCAGGAGGAACTGGCCAGGGTGGGCGCTGCCGAGGCACGCGCCATCGTCAGTGAGCAGAACGCGCAATGGCGCCAGGCGCGCGCCCCGGTACCGCAACCGGCAGTGGCCGATGCCGCTGCCGCCCCGCGTCCGGCAACGGGTGGTGCCAGTGCCGACGCACGGCTTGAAATCGCACCGGCGGTAGCCGGCGCACAGCAGACAGCAGGAATGACGACCGGGCTCGACGCCGGTGGTGAGGGTGACATGGCAGCCAATGAACAACTGCGGCAGGCCCGCGAAGACCTGGCCACGCGCGATGCGGAGGTCCAGGACCTGCGCGAACGGGTGGCTGACCTGGAAAAGCTGCAGAAGCAGCAGCAGTCCCTGATCGCGATGAAGGATTCGGACCTGGCTGCGGCGCAGCAGCGCCTGGCTGACTCGGCCAAGCGCGAAGGTGCGGGTTCGTCGGGCTGGTTGTGGCTGGGCCTGGCGTTGCTGGTGCTGGGCGTGGTGGGCTGGTTGCTGGCGCGCCGTCGCAAGCCGTCGCCGCTACCGCGCGGGCCGCGTGATGAGTTTTCGGCTGACGCGCTGGCGGCGAGCATGCCCGCGTCGGCGGTGGCGTTGGGCGCGCAGCACGCGCATGAACATGAAGAAAACGAGACGCTGCATGCGCCGGTGGACGAGGCGGTGCTCGCGCAGGAAGAGCAGGCTGGCAGTGAAGATCCCGATGTGTGGGACGCCCCCCAGCCCGTGGCCGAGCCTGAGCGTCAGGTTGCCCCGCCGCAACCCTACGAAGGGCCGATGCCGGCATGGCTGAAATCGGTGCCGACAGCGCCGGTCGTCGCTGAAAGCGCGCGCGCTGTACCCACCTCCGAGCCGACCCTGTTGTTCGAGGCCTCGCGCAGCTATGAACTGCGCGACCCCGCGCCGCCGCACGCTGGCGAACCGGCCGCTGCCGATGAGGCCCGCTGGCTGGCCGGCGACATGGCATCGCTGGCACCGTTGAACCCGGCCCCGGCTGGCCGCGAACGGTTGGAGCTGGCCATTGCCTATCTGGATCTGGGCGATGCCGAGACGGCACGTACATTGCTGAACGAGGTGGCAGCGGGCTCGGACCTGAAGGCACGTATCGAGGCGATGGAATTGCTGAGTCGACTGGGTTGATCTGCCGATGAAGCGCGAGAACGGCATCGATTACGTGGAATTGGCCTCGCGCGACCCGGCAGCCAGCCGGGCGTTCTTCGAGCAGGTGTTTGGCTGGTCGTTCGAAGACTACGGTCCGGACTACACCGCTTTCGACGATGGCCGCCTGCAGGGTGGGTTCTTCCGCGGCAAGCCGGTGACGGCTTCGGCGGGCGCGCCGTTGGTGGTGCTTTATGCAGAACAGTTGGCCCCGCTGTTGGAGCAGGTGCTCGCCCATGGCGGGGAGCTGATCAAACCAGTGTTTGCCTTCCCCGGTGGTCGTCGGTTCCAATTCGTGGAGCCCGGCGGCAATGAGCTGGCGGTCTGGTCCCAGCGCGACAGCGATTGAGTCGCTCTTCCTCCGCAGCAGTGGAACAACGAGGTTTGATGATGCGTTACGCGCTGGGCGTGGAATACGACGGCAGCGACTTCAAGGGCTGGCAGCAACTGGGTGAGACTGGCTGTGCCAGCGTCCAGGCCACCTTGCAGGATGCCCTGTCGTCGGTCGCAGATGCGCCGATCAGCGTTGTCTGTGCCGGACGTACCGACGCCGGCGTGCACGGCGAATGCCAGGTAGTGCACTTTGACAGCGATGTCGCCCGCACGCCGCGTGGCTGGGTGCTGGGCACGACCACGCGCTTGCCGCCCTCGGTCTGCGTGCGCTGGTGCGTGCCGGTCGCCGAAGACTTCCACGCGCGCTTCTCGGCCCGCGCCCGCCGCTATCGTTATCGCATCCTCAATCGCCAGGTCCGTCCCGCCTTGTACCGGCAGACGCTGAGTTGGGAGCGGCGAGCGCTGGATGCCGATGCCATGCACCGTGCCGCGCAGGCGCTGCTGGGCGAGAATGACTTCAGTTCATTCCGTAGTGCCCAATGCCAGGCCCTGCATGCGCGCCGCGAGCTGCAGGCGATCACTGTCAGCCGCCACGGCAAGGTGGTCGAAGTGGAGGTGCAGGCCAATGCGTTCCTGCATCACATGGTGCGCAACATCGTCGGTTCACTGATGATGGTTGGCGCCGGTGAGAAGCCCGAACAATGGATCGGCGATGTGCTGGCCATGCGTGACCGTAACCAGGCCGGCCCGACGGCGCCGCCGCAGGGCCTGGTCTTTGTCGGTCCCCTGTATGCTGACGATTGGCAACTGCCCGCGGAGGTGACCCTGTGAGCCGTACCTTGTTCCGTACCCGCATCAAGTTCTGTGGCATGACCCGTGCCGGTGATATCCGGCTGGCCAGCGAACTGGGGGTGGATGCCATCGGCTTCATCTTCGCCAAGGGCAGCGTGCGTCGCGTGGCGCCGTCCGAGGCCCGCGCCATGCGCCAGGCGATCCCGCCCATGGTCGACGTGGTCGCCCTGTTCCAGCACAACAACCGCGAAGAAGTGCGCGAAGTGCTGCGCGCGGTGCGCCCAACCCTGCTGCAGTTCCATGGCGACGAGGACGATGCGTTCTGCCGCAGCTTCAACATGCCCTACCTGAAAGCCATTGCGATGGGGGGGCGCACCGATGTCACTGCACGTGGGTTGCAGCAGATGTATCCGCACGCGGCTGGCTTCCTCTTTGACAGCCATGTTGCCGGCGGCAGCGGCGGCACCGGCGTGGCATTCGACTGGTCACAGATTCCCCCCGGCGTGCATCGACCCTATCTGCTGGCCGGTGGGATCAAGCCGGACAACGTGCATGACGCCATCATTGCCACCCAGCCCTGGGGGGTGGACGTATCCAGCGGCATTGAGTCCTCGCCGGGCCTGAAGGACGGCTACAAGATGCGCCAGTTCGTCGAGGAAGTACGCCGCGCCGATGCTGCGGTCGAGGCTGAACCGGCGGTTTGATCCCATTTCCCCGTATCGGCGTGCTCCGTCGGTAATTTGACACCCGCCCGCTGGGTTGATCCCTTATGATGCGGACTAGGGTGGATGGTCGGTTGCGCGGAACGCAGCCGCGCGGTAGCAACCGCAGTCCGCCGGGGATCACAGGGAAAGGAGTGCATGGCGGAATTTCTGCAAGTCGCGCTGTCGTATCCGACGCTGCCGTACAGCGTGGTGCTGTGCTTTGCGGTCATCTACTGGATGCTTGCCGCCACTGGTATCGTCGATGACGGCGGTATTGGCAGCGGTGACGGTTTCGACTTTCACAGCGGTGACGATGGTGCCGCCGGCCTGGCCGGCATGTTTGCACGGATCGGTCTGGGCGGCGCGCCCACCATGCTTGTGGTGCTTCTGCTGGCGTTCTTCGGCTGGAGCATTACCTATCTGGTCCAGTTGTTTTTCCTGCAGGCCTTGCCGCCGCTGCTGCGCTGGGGGATCGGCACCGGTGTCGCCATTGCGGCATTGATCCCGGGTGCCGTTGTTTCCTCTTGGGTACTGCGCCCGATCCGGCGCCTGTTCATGCTGCTGCGGCCGGTGGCGCAGGAATCAATCCTTGGTAAAACCGGTCAGGTGACCTCGCCGGACGTCACCGACACGCAGGGCTATGCCAGCGTGGACGACGGCGGTGCCGGGCTGATCCTGCAGGTGCGGGCGCGCCCGGGGGCGCGGCACCTGCGCGGCGAACGCGTGCGCCTGGTGCAATACCTGCCGCAACTCAATCACTACCTGGTGGTCGGCGACGCCGAACTGCCGGCATTGGACGCTTCACATTCCGAGCTTTCAAGCGACAAGGAGATCAACTGATGGATTTGGCTTCGCTGGCACCGTTTGTCATATTCGTGGGCATACTGGTCGTATTTCTGCTGGGCCTTGCCGGCCTGTTCAAGGCCTTCTACAAGAAGGTGGACCAAGGCACCGCGCTCATCGTCAATGACATGAGCTCGCAGCCCAAGGTGCATTTCACCGGCGCACTGATCGTGCCGGTGCTGTACCGCGCCGAGCTGATGAAGATCAGCCTGATCACCCTGCAGGTGGATCGTCGTGGCAAGGAAGGCCTGATCTGCCGCGACAACATGCGCGCCGATATCACCGTCGCGTTCTACCTGCGCGTCAACGAAACCCAGGCCGACGTGCTGCGGGTGGCCAAGGCCATCGGCGCAGATCGGGCCTCGGACAAGAATGCAGTGGACGAACTGTTCAATGCCAAGTTCTCCGAAGCGCTGAAGACGGTGGGCAAGAAGTTCGACTTCACCCAGCTGTTCGAAAAGCGCCAGGAGTTCCGCGACGAGATCATCGCGGTGATCGGTAACGACCTCAACGGCTATGCGCTGGAGGACGTTGCGATCGACTATCTGGAACAGACCCCGAAGAACCTGCTGGACCCCAGCAATATTCTTGACGCCGAAGGCATCCGCAAGATCACCGAGCTGACCGCCGCGCAGAACGTGATTACCAACGAGTTGGCGCAGAACGAACGCCTGGCCATCACCAAGAAGAATGTGGAGGCCAAGGAAGCAACGCTTGCGCTGGAACGCCAGCAGGCCGAAGCCGAGGCGCGACAGAAGCGCGAGGTGGACACCATCCGCGCGCGCGAAGAAGCCGAAACCCTCAAGGTGCAGGAAGAACAGCGCCAGCTGTCGGAGAACGCACGTATTGAAGCGCAGCAGCTGATCGACATCCGCGACCAGAACCGTCTGCGCGAAGTGGAAGTGGCCGAGCAGAATCGCCAGCGCGCCGTCGCCATTGAAGTCGAGCGCGTTGCCCGCGCACGCCAGCTGGAGCAGGTCACCACCGATCGCGAAGTGCAGTTGCAGGGCGTGGAGCGCGACAAGGTGGTCGAGCAGGGCAAGATGGACGTGGCCAACATCACCCGCGAACGCATCTCCATCGACAAGACCGTGGCGCAGGAAGAAGAGCGCATCAAGGAAGTGCGGCAGGTGTCCGAAGCGGACCGCCTGAAGCAGGTCGCTATCCTCGAAGCGGAGGCCGAGGCGCAGGAGACCATGCTCAAGCAGGTCAAGGAAGCCGAAGCCGCCGAAGCGGCAGCCAAGCACAAGGCGGTGGAGATCACCACCCTGGCACAGGCCGAGTTCGATGCTGCCGGCAAGCAGGCCGAAGCGAAGAAGGCGCTGGCCGAAGGTATCCGGGCCGAGCGCGCAGCACCTGGTCTGGCCGATGCACAGGTCAAGGAAGCCGGCGCACTGGCAATCGAAAAGGTCGGTATCGCCGAAGCACGCGTGGTCGATGCGATGGCCGACGCAAACCTGAAGCAGGGCACCGCCGAGGCCAAGGTATTGGCCGAGCAGCTGGCGGCGCGTGCGCAGGGCGAGGAACAGATGGGCCGTGCCAAGGCCACTGCGACCGAAACCCTGGGCGTGGCGGAAGCCTCGGTGATCGAGAAGAAGCTGTTTGCCGAGGCCGACGGCCTGACCCGCAAGTTCCAGGCGATCGATTCGCTGGGCGACACCGCGCGCGGTCACGAAGAGTTCCGCATGACCCTGGATACCGGTTTGAAGCAGGCCCTGGCCACGCTCGATGCCGGCAAGGAAATCTCCAAGGAGAACGCCGAAGTCATCGCCAGCGCCCTGCGCAATGCCGATATCGACATGGTCGGTGGCGACGGTGGCATGTTCGAGAACCTGGTCAAGGCAATGTCGCTGGGCCGCTCGATCGAGGGCCTGACCGACAAGAGCCCGATCGTGCAGGACTTGATGCAGCGCTACCTGGGCGTGGACATGGCCGCACGCGGCAAGCCGGCCAAGCGGATCGCCGACGACACCGCGCCGGCAACGGACGCCGGCTGAGTGTGCATGCACCCGCACGCGTGGGCGTGCGGGTGTGTAACCGGGGCCGCGGCGCCATGTGCCGACGGCTCGCGTGGATGATGGTGCCCGCCCCGCCGCTGGCTGGGTGCGCGCCATGGCAGGGAAAAATCGATGGCTGATACGAACGACAGTGCAAGCGCGCAGAGCGCTGCCTCCATCGCCGACCAGGCGGTCGCGCAGGGCGGCGCCTACGAGGTGCTGCGCAAGCGGCTGAGCGACCAGGGCACGCGCCTGCGCCAGGTTGTCGAGGCCATGAACCAGCGGCGCCTGCAGGAGTTTGGCGACAGCCGGATGGAAGTGATCGGGCGGTTCCGCATCCGCACCGAGAACAACTGCGTGGGTCGCGACATCGTCCAGGTTGGCGATGACCTGCTGTTGTTCGGCTACAACGTGTTCATCGGTTTGAAGACGCAGACACGGGTGGAGGATGTATTCGGTCTCTACCGCATGGTCGAGGGCGCCGAGGGCTACGACGTTACCCCGGTGGACCTGAAAACAAGCTTCCTGGCGCAGCCGGGCTTCGTCCACGACTTTTCCGAGCTTTACGCGTATTACAAGCACGCGCGCCTGCTGCAGCTGATCGTGCGCGATGGCAAGTTGCTGGCGGCATTCCAGATCGGCGAGCGCAGCAGCGACGTGCGCGTGTTCCGCTGGGCGATGGCACCCACCGGCGAGCTGACATACATCGACGCACGCGGCGAGCGCGATATCGCCCTGCCGCCGCCGTTCGATTTCGAGTGGACGCGTGCCAGTCGCGACATGATGGTTACCGGGCGCTTCCCGCACCTGAACATCCTCGACACCATTTTCGTCGAGACCACCGGTGGTGACCTCACCATCAAGGTGGAGAACAATACCGAGACCGGGCAGGGCGTTTACAGTGAGCCGGTCGAGGACAGCACCCAATCGCTGGACGACGCCACCATCGATTTTGCGCAGGTGGGCTCGCTGATCCTGCTCAAGGTACAGCCCTACCGGGAGGACACCTGGCGCGGCCTGATCTACAACACCTTGACCGGCAAGGTGGTGCGCAACGATGCCATCGTGCAGGCCTGCGTACAGCTGCCTGATGACCACGGCATCATCTTCCCAGGTGGCTATTACCTGCAGAGTGGCGAGCACAAGGCGTTTGATGCCTCGATGCAGGGGATGCGCTACAAGCGCTCGATCCGTTCGCCGAATGGCGAGGACATGCTGTACATCTTCTACGAGCGCGAAGCAGGCAAGTCCGCGCTGTTTGTCTACAACAGCATCCAGCGTGCCTTGCAGAACCCGGTGTTCGGTTTGGGCTATGCCTTCCTGCGCGATGGCCGCATGGTGCTGTTCAACGCCGAGAACGAAGAACCGACCCGCATCCATCCGATGCAGGTCTGGCAGACCCCGTTCAGCAGTGATGAATTTGCCGCGCACCGACCGGCGGGTACCAGTTTCATGGCGCGTATCGGCAATGCCGAGCTGGTGCGCGGTATTTCCAACTTGCTGGACCTTGGGCGCGAAATCGATAGCCGTGAAGTCTCGTTGGCACGCTACGAGTTGCTGACCCACAACGCCCGCCGCCTGTTCGACGCGCATCACTGGCTGGATGACGCCAACTGCGATGGCGCAGCCACGCTGCTGCGGGAGATCAGTGCTACCGGCGAGTCGATGCTGGACGAGTACGAGAAGGTCGAGAGCATCCGCAAGCAGTCCGCGCAGGCGATGACCGAGGTCACCACCCAGCACAAGTCGCTGCTGGGCCGGCTGCAGCCGCAGAACTGGTCGAAGATTGGCGAGTTCGTTGAAAGCCTTGGCGAGATCGGCAAGCTGCGCGGTCGGCTGTTGACGGTGCGGGATTTCCGCTACGTCGATGTGGCCGCCATCGACGCGATGAATACCTCCCTGCAGGAAGCGCACGACCGCGTCGGCGCAGCCGCAGGTGAGTTCCTGGGAGGGGACAAGGCGTTGGCGCCCTTCAGCGAGCGCCTGCAGGAACTGGATACGGTCGCCCAGGCGGCGCAGACCGCAAAGCAGTTGTCCGAGCAGATCGCGCAGATGCAGCAGATGTCGGCTGAACTCGACATGCTTTCGGAGTTGATGGCAAGCCTGAAGGTTGATGATGCTGCACAGCGCACGCGCGTGGTGGAAGCCATCTCCGGCATCTACGCCAAGCTCAACCAGACCCGTGCACGCGCGGACCAGCGCCGCCGCTCGTTGGGCTCGGCTGAAGCCGTTGCCCAGTTTGGCGCGCAGTTTTCCTTGTTCAGCCAGGCCATCACCAGCGCCCTGGGCCTGGCGACCGATCCCGAGCGTGCCGACGAGCAATTGTCGCGGCTGATGGTGCAACTGGAAGAGCTGGAGAGCCAGTTTGGCGAACACGAGCAGTTCCTCGGCGACATCCTCAGCAAGCGCGAGGAGTTGCTGGACACCTTCGAGTCGCACAAGCAGACGCTGCTGGATGCGCGCCAGCGCAAGGCACAATCGGTGCTGGACGCGGCCAGCCGCATCCTTGATGGCCTGGCCAAGCGCACCGAGCGCTTCACCACGGTGGACGAGCTCAATGCGTTCTTTGCCGGTGACCCGCTGATCCTGAAGTTGCGCGAGCTGGCTGACCGCCTGCGCGAGTACAAGGACAGCGTCAAGGCTGATGACGTGGAAGCGCGGCTCAAGGGCGTGCGCGACCAGGCAGTGCGTGCGCTGCGCGATCGCAGCGATCTGTTCGAAGGCGGCGGTAATGTCATCCGCCTGGGACGGCACCGTTTCAGCGTCAATACCCAACCGCTGGACCTGACCATCCTGCCGCGCGGGGAGGGTTTGGCGGTGCACCTCACCGGCACGGATTACTACGAAGCGATCGTCGATCCCGAACTGGAGGCACTGCGCGACTACTGGCCGGTAACCTTGGATTCGGAATCGCCGACGCTGTACCGCGGTGAGTACCTGGCCGGACTGATCCTGGATGCAGCGATCAACGGCCGTGACGATCTGTCGCTGGATGTGCTGTTGCGCGAGGCGGCGCAACCGGAAGCCTTGGGCAAGCGCGTGCGTGACTTTGCCGCGCAGCGTTATCGCGAGGGTTACGAGAAAGGCATCCACGACCATGATGCCGCCTTGATCCTGCAGGCAGTGCTGCCGCTGTACCAGGCCGCCGGTTCGCTGGTGCATGCGGCGGGCCCGCGTGCCTTGGCGCTGTTGTTCTGGTCACGCGAGGGCAAGCGCGAGGACGTCAGCCAATGGGTCGAGCGCGCCGCAGGTGCGTTCGCCATCGCGCGGTTGTTCAACGTGCGCGACGGGCTGGAAGCCCTGCGTGCCGAGATCGCGTTGGCATTGGCCGCTTTCCAGGAAGAGCACGCACTGCCCTTCGACAGTGGCGTGCCGGCCTTGGCAGCGGAATACCTGCTGGCCGAATTGGGCAATGGTGAGCCGACCTTCGCCTTCAGCGGCTACGCACGGCAGCTGTTGGCCGGGCTGCGTGAGCAATTGCAGGCCGCAGGCCAGGCCGATGCCTTCGACCGTAGCCTGCAGCGCCTTTCCAAGCGTCTGGCGCTGCAATGGGCGCAGGCCGTGCAATGGCTGCAGGCCATGTGCGGGCAGCCGAAGTTCGCGGCCATGGCCGGCTATGTGCCGGAAGCGGCTGCGATGCTGTTGGGTGAACGCGGCTTGCGCAGCCAGGTGCGCGAGGTGACGCTGATCGCGGATGTTGCCGGCTTGCTGGGCGAGCACCCGCGGGTTGCGCAAGGTCACCTGCAATTGGCAGTGGATGATTTCCTGCAGCGCTGGCAGTCGCATCGCCGCCAGTTCCAGCCGGGCTTCGAGCGCTACCAGGCGCTGCGCCAACGCATCAGCGCACGCGAACGCGACGCGCTGCGCTTGAGCGAGTTCCAGGCGCGGCCATTGAGTTCGTTCGTCCGCAACAAGCTGATCAATGATGTCTACCTGCCCATCATCGGTGACAACCTTGCCAAGCAGATGGGCACGGTGGGCGAGAACAAGCGCAGCGACCTGATGGGCCTGCTGATGATGATCAGCCCGCCCGGCTACGGCAAGACCACGTTGATGGAATACGTGGCCAACCGTCTGGGCCTGGTCTTCATGAAGATCAATGGTCCGGCGCTGGGCCACGAAGTGCGCTCGCTGGATCCGGAACAGGCGCCCGACGCCACCTCGCGGCAGGAGCTGCACAAGCTCAACCTGGCGTTGGAGATGGGCAACAACACCATGCTGTATGTCGACGACATCCAGCACACCCATCCGGAATTCCTGCAGAAATTCATTTCGCTGTGCGATGGCACCCGCCGCATCGAAGGCGTCTGGAAGGGCCGCACCAAGACCTATGACCTGCGCGGCAAGAAGTTCTGCGTGGTGATGGCGGGTAACCCGTACACGGAATCCGGCGAAGTGTTCAAGGTGCCGGACATGCTGGCCAACCGCGCCGACATCTACAACCTCGGTGACGTGCTGGGTGGCATGGAAGAAGCCTTCAAGCTCAGCTATATCGAGAACAGCCTGACCTCCAGCCAGGTGTTGGCGCCGATGGCCACGCGTGACCTGGCCGACCTGTACCTGCTGGTCGACAAGGCCAATGGCAAGGAAGTCTCCACCAACGCGCTGAGCCACGCGTATAGCGGTGCCGAGATCAACGAGATCGTTGCCACCCTTGAGCGCCTTATGCAGGTGCGTGAGGTGGTTTACCGGGTCAACCAGCAATACATCGCCAGCGCCGCACAGGCCGACAAATACCGCGTCGAACCGCCGTTCCGCCTGCAGGGCAGCTACCGCAACATGAACAAGCTGTCGGAGAAGATCTCGCCGGTGATGAACGCTGCCGAGCTGCAGCAGCTGATCTCCGATCACTATCTGGGCGAATCGCAGTTGTTGACCAGCGGCTCGGAAGAAAACCTGCTCAAGCTGGGTGAGCTGCGGGGTGTGATGGATGCGCAGCAGCAGGCACGCTGGGAACAGATCAAGCGCGATTTCATGCGCGACAAGGCCATGGGCGGTGATGACGCCGACACCGGCGCGCGGGTGGTGGCGCAGTTGGCCGATATCGCCAGCGGCCTGCAGGGCCTGCGTACGGAGGACACGCCGCAGGCCGCGCCAGTTGCTGCCCAGGCCGAGGCGCCGTGGGAGCAGATCATGGCCTTGTTGCAGGCCGTGGCCGAGCGCCCTGCAGCCGTGGTGCAGCCCGCAGCAGCACCGGTGGTCGCGCCGACACCGGCGGCAGCGCCTGCGCAGCAGGATTTGACGCCTCTGCTGCAGGCTCTGGTTGCGGCCCAGCAACGGCAGGGGCAGGTTGGCGATGCACTGTCTGGGTTGGCGGCGCAGCTGCAGGAGTGGTTGTCGAAGGAGGGCAGCGCAGTCGGCAAGCCGGCGCCGCGCGTACGTCGCGCCCGCACCCCGGAAGAAAAGGCGCTTGACGAGGCGCTGATGCGTCACTTCTACGGCGGCAGCGTTGTTGTCCCCGGCCAGCAGGGCAGCCGGGGCAAGGACAGCGCGGACGATGCCTGAGCCGCTGCTGCCGGTACCGCCGCAGCCGGCCTTGGCGGCCGATGATCCGCTGGCGGTCGCGGGCTATGGCAGTGAATTGCTGGTGGCGGTAGAACGGCTGATCGGGCCCCCGGTAGTGGCCGGGGCCGCGTCTGCGCTGGTGCTGGAAATGGACAATATCCGGCTGGCAATGCAGGCCCGGGATGGACGCCAGATCCGGCGGTCGGTGGGCTTGCTGGGCCGCCTGCTGGGGCGCGATGTCGAGGCGCAGGTGCAGGCCGAGCAGTTGGCCGGGCAGTTGGACGTCTGCCTGTTGCGCGCCGACGGGCAGGTCCAGGCACTACGGCAGGAGCTTGCCCACTATCTTCGGCAGGTCGCATCGGTCGAGTTGGCGGTGGCCGCAATCGACGATTGGGCCGTTGCCGGTGAGTCCGCCACTGCGCCGGTCGACAGCGTGGCGCAGGCTGCATTGCAGCGGCGGTTACTGCACCTGCGCGGGCTGGCAAGGCTGCGCCAGACCGAAGCCGAGCAACTGCGCCTGCTGCATGCGCAAGGCGCGGAGCTGATTGAGCGCTACCAGCGCATCCGTGACGTGTTGCTGCCGTTGTGGCGTCAGCAGGCCCTTGCCGAACGCGCTGCACAGATGCCTGGCACGTTGGCCCAGGCGGCCGATGCCCAAGCCCGTATTCTCGACGAGGTGACAGCCATGCAGGCTAGACTGCGCTGACACCCACCCGCACCTGACTGCGCGCGCTTGCCCGCGCCACTTGTTCAAGGAGAACAGCTGATGACCGACGACAACCTGCCGCTGCCGGCCGGCCCTTCTGCGGATGTGGACGCTACAACCCTGGTTGCACTGGGCCTGACCGAAGCGGACCGCCCGCAGATCGCGCAGATCGTGCGGACCCTGGACGACATCAGTCCCGGCAACCTGCATGTGTTCGGTCGCGAAGCGGCGGGCAAGAGCGCCGCGTTCTCCAGCCAGCTGCTGGATCACGTACGCAACCGCGACCTGGATGCCTCCGGCGACAAGCTGGGCGAGGTGGTTCGCATAGCGCGCTCGCTGAAACTGGACAGCCTGCAGCAACGCTCCAAGGTGCCGGTGATCGGCGGTCTGATCGATCGCATGCGCGCCTCCAAGGGCGAGCTGGTGCAGAAATTCAGCGACACCAACCAGCAGATCGAACAGCTGATGCGTGATGTCGGCACCCAGCAGGCGCAGATGGGCCAGCGCGTGGGTGAGTTTGACCGCATGCATGTCATCGTCCGTGATGAACGGCAAAGCCTGGGCTTGCACATTGCCGCCGGCAAGCAGCGTCTGGCCGAGCTCAATAACGAGTTGCACGCATTGCTGGGTCTGGAGGACCCGCAATCGCGCATCCGTCGTGGCGAGATCGACAACGCCATCCGCCTGCTCGACAAGCGCGTGGGCGATTTGACGGTCATGCAGCATGCGGCCGATCAATCGTTGCCGATGATCCGCCTGATCCAGGCCAATGCCATCCAGTTGATCGAGAAGTTCAACGCGGTGCGCGATATCACCATTCCGTCCTGGAAGCGCCAGTTCGCCATCCAGCTGTCGCTGGGCGAGCAGAAGAACGCAGTTGACCTGTCCAACGCGATCGATGACGCGACCAACGAGTTGATGCGGCGCAATGCCGACCTGATGCGGCAGACCTCGGTGGAAACCGCCAAGGCCAACCAACGTGCCGTCATCGATGTGGCCACCCTGCGCCATGTGCACGAGCAGCTCATTGCAACGGTGGAAGAGGTGCGCACCATCCACCGTGAAGGCATGCAGCAGCGCCAGCAGGCGGAGGTGGAACTGGCGCGACTGCGTGAGGATGTGCAGCAGCGTTTGGCGCTGCCGACGCAGGGCAGTGTGGGAGCGGCGTAAGCCGCGAAGCTGCAGATGCAGCAGATGCAGCAGGATCCAGCGCTGTAGCTCCCTCCCTTTGCCGAAGGCAAGGGGAGGGCTGGGGAGGGGTAAGCTCTTGGGCCTTTCAAACTGTGCGAGCTTCGCGGCTCACGCCGCTCCAAGAAAACAAAGCCTGTAGAGGTTTACGCAAGCTGCTTGCGCAGCCAATCCGCCAATGCAGCCACACGCGGATCCTGCTGATCACCCGCAGTGCACAGCGCCCAGGCGCCCTCGGTATCGACAAAGCCCCATGGTGCGATCAGGCGGCCGTTGACCAGGTCTTCGGCGACCAAGGGTTCCGGAGCAATCGCGATGCCCAGCCCGGCAACTGCCGCTTCAAGCTGGTAGTACAGATGCTCGAAGCCGGTGCCATAGCGCAGCGCCGTCACATCGATGCCGTTGAGCGCAGCCCAGGTGGGCCATGCCTGCGGGCGCGATCGTGTGTGCAGCAGCTCATGTGCCAGCAATGCATCGGCAGGCTGGTGCGCCAGCAGGTGTGCGCCCTTGATCGACGGGCTGAACACCGGGCCTATCCGTTCGGTAGCCAAGGTATGTACCTGCCAACCCGCCGGCCAAGGGGCCTGCCCGAGCAGCAGGGCAGCGTCCAGTCCATCCAGGCGCGGGGTGAAATCGCCTTCCTGCGCGGCCAGGTGCAGGGTCAGGCCGGGCAGGTCGCGTTGCAGATCCTGCAGGCGGGGGATGACCCAGCGGGCAAGCAGGCTTCCCGGGCACCCCAGTACAAAGGCTTCGTTGCGCACGGGCCGGCGCAAGCCGGTCACGCAATCGCGCAGCTGCGCGAATGCCCCTGAGCAGGCTTCCAGCAGTCGCTGGCCGGCGCTGTTGGGGCGAATGCCGCGGCCTTCGCGTTCGAACAGAGCGATCCCCAACTCTTGTTCCAGCAAGCGCAACTGGCGGCTGATGGCGCCGTGGGTGACGTGCAGCTCAGCCGCGGCCAGGCTGACGCTGCGCAGGCGCGCGGCGGCTTCAAACGCGCGCAGGGCGTTGAGGGAGGGCAGGGTGGCGGGGTCTTTCATGTGAGTTTTTCTAACACATGGTCGAGCAATAATCGATATTCAAGCATGCAGGCCTGCGTTAGATTGCATGCCTGTTCCCCCTGCTGTGACTGCCATGACTGCTACGCCGATTGCCGATTTCCATGCCTATCCGGACGCCCACGGGCACTTTGGTCGCTATGGCGGCAGCTTTGTGGCCGAAACCCTGGTGGGTCCCCTGCAGGAACTGGCGGCCGCCTATGACCAGGCCCGTGTCGATCCGGCCTTCATTGCGGCCTACGACAAGGACCTGAAGCACTACGTTGGCCGGCCCAGCCCGATTTACCACGCCGAGCGCCTGAGCCGCGAAGTGGGCGGTGCGCAGATCCTGCTCAAGCGCGAGGACCTGAACCACACCGGCGCGCACAAGGTGAACAACACCATCGGCCAGGCGATGCTGGCCGCGCGCATGGGCAAGACCCGGATCATTGCCGAAACCGGCGCCGGCCAGCACGGCGTCGCCTCGGCCACCGTTGCCGCGCGCTTGGGCCTGGAGTGCGTGGTCTACATGGGCGCCACCGACATCGAGCGACAGAAGATCAACGTCTATCGGATGAAGCTGCTCGGGGCCACCGTGGTGCCGGTGCACAGCGGCTCGGCCACCCTGAAGGACGCATTGAACGAAGCCATGCGCGACTGGGTGACCAATGTGCGCGACACCTTCTACATCATCGGCACCGTTGCCGGCCCGGACCCGTACCCGCGCATGGTGCGCGATTTCAACGCCATCGTCGGCCGCGAGGCGCGTGCGCAGATGCTGGAGGACTATGGCCGTCTGCCCGACGCCATCACCGCCTGCGTGGGGGGCGGCTCCAACGCCATCGGCCTGTTCCACGCTTTCCTCAACGACAGCGGCGTGAAGATCTACGGCGCAGAGGCGGCGGGCGATGGCATCCACACCGGCCGCCATGCGGCATCCATCTCGGCCGGCCGCCCGGGTGTGCTGCACGGTAATCGCACCTATGTGCTGTGCGATGACGATGGCCAGATCATCGAGACCCATTCCATCTCCGCCGGCCTGGATTACCCCGGCGTCGGCCCGGAGCATGCGTTCCTGTCCGACAGCGGCCGCGCCCAGTACGTCGGCATCACCGACGAAGAAGCCTTGGCAGCGTTCCACCGGCTGACCCTGACCGAAGGCATTCTGCCGGCACTGGAATCCAGTCACGCCGTGGCCCAGGCGATCAAGCTGGCCCGCGAGCTGCCCAAGGACGCGTTGGTGCTGTGCAACCTGTCCGGTCGGGGTGACAAGGACGTGCACACCATCGCCGCACGCGAGGGTCTGGTGCTGTGAGGGTGCGCTTGCTGGGTGCGCCCTTGCTGGCGGGGTTGGCTGCGGCGATGGCGGGCTGCACTCCGTCACCGGCGCCACCGCAGGTATCGGCACCCGCTGCCCCGGCAGCCGCAAGCACGCCTGCGGCGGCGGCTACGGCGGCCACGCCGGCAGCCACCTCGCCGGTGGAACTTGCCCGGGTGGGCGAACTGCGCATCGGCGCACCCTTCGGCAAGGCAGCGGGAGACAAGGCCTTCGTCTCGGCGGGCATGCGTGAGGCGATGGAAGGCGATTGCGAGTACTACGACAAGGGCACGCTGCCCGACGGCATGTCGATGATGGTGATTGCGGACCGCATTGCCCGTTTCGAGGTGGATGCCACCGACGACCCCAGCGTGGAGGTCAGCGCGCCGCCAGCCGGTGCGGCCGCGCTGCCGTATGGCCTGTGGGTGGGCATGACGGTGGCGCAGGCGAAACAACGCCTGCCAGCCGGCGTGGTCACCCGCCCGCATGCGTATTCGGCCCCGGATGGGGACTACCTGACCTGGACCGACAAGGCCAACAAACTGGCCCTGCGCTTGGAAACTTTGAATGGACTGGTCACCTCGATCTATTGGGGCCAGCCCGAGGCGGTTGAACTGATTGAAGGATGTGCCTGAGATGGCTGTGACCCGAATTGACGATTGTTTCGCCCGTCTGCGCGCTTCCGGGCGCAAGGCGCTGATTCCTTTCATCACCGCAGGCGATCCCTCGTTGGAGGTGACGGTGCCGGTGATGCATGCGCTGGTGGCCGCCGGTGCGGATGTGATCGAACTGGGTGTACCGTTCTCCGATCCGATGGCGGACGGCCCGACCATCCAGCGCAGCTCCGAGCATGCATTGGCGCGTGGGGCAGGGCGGCAATACGTGCTCGACACGGTGGCGGAGTTCCGTCGCACAGACAGCACCACCCCGGTGGTGCTGATGGGCTATCTCAATCCAGTTGAGATCCGGGGCTATCAGCGTTACGCCGAAGAGGCCGTGGCTGCGGGCGTGGACGGCATCCTGTTGGTTGACCTGCCGCCGGAAGAAGCCGATGAGCCCCGTGTCGCATTCAGTGCGGCGGGGCTGGCCTTGATCCTGCTTGCCTCGCCGACCAGCAGCGAGGCGCGCCTGGACAGCCTCTGCAAGGCGGCCCAAGGCTATCTGTACTACGTCAGCTTTGCTGGCGTGACCGGGGCGTCGGAGCGGCTGGACAGCACGGCGGCGGGGGAGCGTCTGCGCCTGCTGCGCAGCCGTTCCAGTGCGCCGGTGGTGGCAGGTTTCGGCATCAAGGATGCGGCCAGCGCGGCAGCGATGGCGGTTGATGCCGATGGCGTAGTGGTGGGAAGTGCGTTGGTCTCGGCTTTGGCTGAGACGGCTGATCCGGCAACTGCCGCCGCGACCTTCCTCAAGCCGCTGCGCGAAGCTTTGGATCGCTGAGCGGGCGTCCTGTAGTGCCGAGCCATGCTCGGCAGAGGCTTTACCGGCCAAGGCTGCCCTCATCCCAACCCTCGCTCCGCCCCTTGCGCTGACGCAGGGGCGTTCAACAGGGGCACGAACCGGTGGTTCGTAAACGCCCCTCTTTCACCCCGCAAGCGGGAGAGGGGCTAAAGCGGTAGTGCCGAGCCATGCTCGGCAGGGGCATTGCCGATAGATCGCCTTTGTAGTGCCGAGCCATGCTCGGCAAGGGGCGTTACCCGCAAGGCCCGTGCAGAGCATGGCTCGGCACGACAGGGCTGCCGGGCTCAAACATACGCGGCAGTAGGGATTGCGCCAGATTCGGCGCTGCGCCTTGGTCGCAGGGGTGAGCTAGACTGTTGCCCCTGTCGCGGCCTTTGGGCCGCCCTGAACGGAACTGTCATCCCGCATGAGTTGGCTCAGCAAGTTGATGCCGTCCGGCATCCGTACCGACAACACGCCCTCCAAAAAACGCAGCGTCCCCGAGGGGCTGTGGGAAAAATGCACGAGCTGCGGCGCGGCCCTGTACCGCCCGGAGCTTGAAGAAAACCTGGAGGTCTGCCCGAAGTGCGGCCACCACATGGCGATCCGTGCGCGTGCGCGCCTGGCATCGCTGTTCGACGTTGACAGCACGACCGAGATCGCTGCCCGCCTTGGGCCGACCGACGTGCTGAAGTTCAAGGACCAGAAAAAGTACGGCGAGCGCATCAAGGCCAGCCAGAAGAACACCGGCGAGTACGACGCATTGATCGCCATGCGGGGTCTGCTCAAGGGCCGCCCGCTGGTCGCTTCGTCCTTCGATTTCGCCTTCATGGGGGGCTCGATGGGCTCGGTGGTCGGTGAGCGTTTCTCGCTGGCAGCCGAAACCGCGCTGGAGATCGGTTCGCCTTACGTGTGTTTCTCCGCTTCCGGCGGTGCGCGCATGCAGGAAGGCCTGTTCTCGCTGATGCAGATGGCCAAGACCTCGGCGGCGCTGGCCAAGCTGCGCGAAGCCGGCCTGCCTTACATCTCGGTGCTGACCCATCCGACCACCGGTGGCGTGTCGGCGTCGTTCGCGATGCTGGGCGATATCAACATCGCCGAGCCGCATGCGCTGATCGGCTTCGCCGGCCCGCGCGTGATCGAGCAGACCGTGCGCGAAAAACTGCCGGAAGGCTTCCAGCGTTCGGAGTTCCTGCTTGAGCATGGCGCCATCGACCAGATCTGCGATCGCCGCGAAATGCGTGATCGCCTGGCCGACCTGTTGGCGATGCTGATGAATCAACCCCAGGCTGACAAGGACGTGGCAGCGTAATGAGCAACCGCAAGTATTTCGGGACCGACGGCATCCGCGGCCGGGTCGGCAAAGGCGTTATTTCCGCAGACTTCGTGTTGCGCGTGGGTAATGCACTGGGTCGGGTGCTGGTGGAGCGCAGCGGTGGCGGGCAGCCGACCGTTGTGATCGGCAAGGACACCCGCATTTCCGGCTACATGTTCGAGTCGGCGCTGGAGGCCGGGCTGGTCGCGGCCGGTGCCAATGTCCAGCTGCTGGGTCCCATGCCGACCCCGGCGGTGGCCTTCCTGGCCCATACCCTGGGCGCCGACGCTGGCATTGTGATCAGTGCCTCGCACAATCCGCACCATGACAATGGCATCAAGTTCTTCTCCGCCGAAGGCGAGAAGCTCGACGATGCCACCGAGGAAGCGCTGGAGGCGGCAATGGACCAGCCCTTCGCCACGGTCGAATCCGAGCAGTTGGGCAAGGCCATGCGCGCGCGCGACGCGGTGGGCCGTTACATCGAATTCTGCAAGGCCAGCGTGCCGCGCCATTTCTATCTGCGCGGGCTCAAGGTCGTTCTCGATTGCGCGCATGGCGCCACGTACCACATCGCGCCGCTGCTGTTCCGCGAGTTGGGCGCCGAGGTCATCGCCATTGGCGCCGAGCCCAATGGGGTCAACATCAATGACGGCGTGGGTTCCACCCATATCGACAACCTTGCGCGCAAGGTGGTCGAGGTTGGCGCCCACATGGGCATCGCCTTCGATGGCGACGGTGATCGCGTGCTTATGGTGGATGACACCGGCGCCGCGGTGGATGGTGATGGCCTGCTGTATATCCTTGCCAAGGCGTGGCAGGCCAGCGGTCGCCTGCGTGGCCCGGTGGTCGGTACCTTGATGACCAATTTCGGGCTGGAGCAGGCGCTGGGCCGCTTGGGTATCCCCTTCGTGCGTGCCAATGTCGGTGACCGATACGTGCACCAGGCGCTGGTCGAAGGTGGTGGCGTGCTGGGCGGTGAGGCCTCCGGCCATATCCTGTGCCTGGACCGCGCCACTACCGGTGATGCGATCGTCAGTGCGCTGCAGGTGCTGGAGGTGCTGGGTCAGGCCGGCCAGAACCTGCGTCAGGCGGGCGAGGGCTTGGCGATGGTGCCGCAGAAGACCATCAACGTGCGCCTTGAAAGCGGTGCGCGCGAAGTGGTCAAAAGTGCGCCCGTGCAGGCTGCACTGGCCGCTGCGCAGGCCGCCGTGGCGGGCCGGGGCAGGGCGTTCCTGCGTCCCTCCGGCACCGAGCCGGTGGTGCGGGTCACGGTCGAGGCGGATGAGGCTGGCCTGATGGCCGCCACCCTCGAGGCGCTGGCCGACGCGGTCCGTTCTGCTGCCGCACAGGTTTGAGCTGGATCATAGTGTTGAACCCGGGGTGTCGGTTCCAATGACCGGCACCCCGTTCCCTTCTCTGGAGTAGTTGAATGAGTTCCCGTATTCCCACCCTCGACATCACCCGTTTCGATAGCGACCGCGAGGCCTTCGTGGCCGAGCTGGGCGCCGCTTATCGTGAGTGGGGTTTCGCGGGCATTCGCAACCATGGCATCCCCCAGGCCGACATCGATGCCGCGTATGACGTCTTCAAGGCGTTCTTCGCACTGCCGGATGAGGTGAAGAAGCAGTACCACGTGGCGGGTGGCGGCGGCGCCCGCGGCTACACCCCGTTTGGCGTGGAAACCGCCAAGGGCTCCAAGCACTTCGATCTGAAGGAGTTCTGGCATATCGGCCGGGAAATCCCGGACGACTCCAAGTACCGCGAGGTGATGCCGCCGAACCTGTGGCCGACCGAGGTGCCGGGCTTCAAGGAGCATGGGTACGGCCTGTACCAGAAGCTGGACCAGCTGGGCTCGCGCGTGCTGTCCGCCCTGGCCCTGCACATCGGCCTGCCGGAGGAGTTCTTTGCCGACAAGACCAACAACGGCAACTCGATCCTGCGCCCGATCCATTACCCGCCGATCACGACCGACGATATCCCGAATGTGCGCGCCGGTGCCCACGGCGACATCAACTTCATCACCCTGTTGGTGGGCGCCAGCGCTGCTGGCCTGGAAGTGCAGTCGCATGAAGGTGAGTGGGTGCCGTTCACTTCCGACGCTGACACCATCGTGGTCAATATTGGCGACATGCTGCAGCGCCTGACCAACCACGTGTACCCGTCCACCATCCACCGCGTGGTCAATCCCCCGGGTGAGCTGGCTCGCAAGCCGCGTTATTCGGTGCCGTTCTTCCTGCATCCGAACCCGGACTTCCTGATCGACGTGCTGCCTTCCTGCATCACCGCGGAGAATCCGAGCCGTTATCCGGAGGCGATCACCGCCCATGGCTTCCTTGAAGAGCGCCTGCGCGAAATCAAGCTGAAGTAAGCGAGGTGGGGCCGGTAATGCCGGCTGCCATGCAGACGCCGTCGTGGCCCCGGGCTACGACGGCGTTTTTGCGTTTTGTCCCGGCTTGTCCGTGCCTTGTCCTGGCAATGTCTGCATATCGGCTATCCTTTGCCATTACTTTTTATCGGGGAGTTATGCCTGCATGCGCCGCAAGATCGTAGCTGGTAACTGGAAGCTGCACGGCAGCCGTGGTTTCGCCACCGACCTGGTGGGCAAGGTGGCTGCCGGTCTGCCGCTGGAGGGCGTGGATGTGCTGGTGCTGCCGCCCCTGCCGTACCTGGGTGATCTGGTCGAGGATTTCGAGGGCACCTCGCTGCTCTTCGGTGCCCAGGACGTGAGCAGCAATGAAAAGGGTGCCTATACCGGTGAGGTGTCGGCCGCGATGTTGGTCGACGTGGGTGCAACCCATGGCCTGGTCGGGCATTCCGAGCGTCGCCAGTATCACCATGAAAGCAGCGAGCTGGTGGCGCGCAAGTTCGTCGCGGCCAGTCATGCTGGCCTGGTCCCGGTCTTGTGCGTGGGTGAGACGCTGGAGCAGCGCGAGGCTGGCCAGACCGAGCAGGTGATAGCCGCGCAGCTGGCGCCGGTGCTGGAGCTTGCCGGGGTGCAGGCCTTCGCCAAGGCCGTGGTGGCGTATGAGCCAGTGTGGGCGATTGGTACTGGCCGGACCGCCAGTCCGGAGCAGGCGCAGGCCGTGCATGCGTTCATTCGTGGCGTAGTAGCCAAGGCCGATGCTAGAATTGCCGATTCGTTGCCGCTCCTCTATGGCGGCAGCGTGAAGCCCGACAATGCCGCAGAGCTGTTTTCGCAGCCTGACGTGGATGGCGGGCTGGTAGGCGGCGCATCGTTGGTGGCAGAGGATTTCCTGGCCATCGCGAGGGCAGCAGCCGGTCGCTAACGGGTAATTGTCCGGGACGGATTTCAAATGCTGATGTTGATCCTCAATGTGGTCTATGTGCTGGTGGCGATCGCGATGATCGCGCTGATCCTGATGCAGCGTGGCTCTGGTGCCGCAGCCGGTTCCGGCTTTGGTGCGGGTGCCTCGGGTACGGTGTTCGGTGCGCGCGGTGCCTCCAACTTCCTGTCCAAGAGCACCAAGTGGCTGGCCATCGTGTTCTTCGGCATCAGCCTGTTCATGGCCTGGTATGCCAGCCATGGTTCGCGCCCGACCAACCAGGGCCTGGGCGTGATGTCCCAGGTCGAGGCCCCGGCGGCGGCTCCGGCCACCGCTCCGGCAGGTGAGTTGCAGCCGCTTCCGGCGGCTCCGGCGGCTCCGGCCGTCGGTGAAGTGCCGCAGGCAGCTGCCCCGGCAGAAAATATTCCCGTCCAGAGTGAAGAAAAGCCCGCTGAGGGCTCCCAGAAAGACTGAAGACGGTTACAATACGCGGCGCACTGCTGAATCAGCAGTGCTGACGTAGGCCCAGGTGGCGGAATTGGTAGACGCACTACCTTGAGGTGGTAGCGACGAGAGTCGTAGGGGTTCGAGTCCCCTCTTGGGCACCATTGTTTTATGCGGGTACACGGGTTGCGGCAGCGCCCGTCGTGGCAACTCCCGTCAATCCCCCATGCCTTGGCACCTGCAGGTGTCCCGGGCAGAGGCAAGAGAGAATCGCTGTGCTGGCCGAATATTTGCCGTCTCTGCTGTTTCTGATCGTCGCCACTGGCATCGGCGTTGCGCTGATGTTGATCGGCCGGTTCCTCGCTCCCCGTTCCCCGGATAACGAGAAACTCTCGGCCTACGAGTGCGGCTTCGAGGCGTTCGAAAATGCGCGCATGAAGTTCGACGTGCGCTACTACCTGATCGCCATCCAGTTCATCGTCTTTGACCTGGAAATCATCTTCATCGTGCCTTGGACCCAGGTGTTCATGGAGCTCGGCGCTCGTTCGCTGGTCACCATGGGCCTGTTCGTGGGCATGCTGTTCCTCGGCTTTATCTACGTGTGGAAGAAGGGAGCGCTGGAATGGGAGTGATCCAAACTCTCGACGGCCTGATGAACAATCCCGTCCCGGAAGGGCGGGTTGACGACATTCTGCGGCCTGAAGGCGATAACCCCCTGCTCGAGAAGGGTTATGTGACCACCAGCGTTGACGCGCTGCTGAATTGGGCACGTACCGGCTCGATGTGGCCGATGACCTTCGGTCTGGCCTGCTGCGCGGTCGAGATGATGCACGCCGGTGCGGCGCGCCTGGATCTTGACCGTTACGGCGTGGTGTTCCGCCCGTCGCCGCGTCAGTCCGACGTGATGATCGTGGCGGGTACCCTGGTCAACAAGATGGCCCCGGCGCTGCGCAAGGTCTACGACCAGATGCCGGACCCGAAGTGGGTCATCTCGATGGGTAGCTGCGCCAACGGCGGTGGCTACTACCACTATTCGTATTCCGTGGTGCGCGGCTGTGATCGCGTGGTGCCGGTGGACGTCTATGTCCCGGGCTGCCCGCCGACCGCCGAAGCGCTGGTGTACGGCATTTTGCAGCTGCAGAAGAAGATCTGGCGTACCCAGACCATCGCGCGCTGATCCCTTTTTACAATCAAGAGCACGCCAGCCCCCATGGCCCAGCAAGCACCTTCTCTCATCGAACGACTCCGCGCGCGCTTTGCCGGCGCGCAGGTCGTGGTGGTCGAACCGCGCGGCGAAGTTACGCTGGAAGTAGCTGTCGCTGATTGGCACGCAACTGCCTTGGCGTTGCGCGACGAGTTCGGCTTCGAGCACGCTACCGATCTGTGTGGCGTCGACTACCTTGGCTATGGCAGCGACGAGTGGGATACCTCGGACGTTTCCTCGCACGGCTTCAGCCGTGGCGTGGAAGGCAAAGGCGCTGGACGTTTCGCCTGGGGTGAGTTCCCCAGCCACGAAACCGCCGACGGCGCACAGCCGGATGCGCTGCCCAAGCAGCGTTTTGCCGTGGTCTGCCAGCTGCGTTCCTACCAGCACAACCAGTTGCTGCGCATCCGCTGCTTCGCCCCGAGCGAAACACTGCCGGTGGTTGCCTCGCTGACCGATATCCATCCTGGCCTGAACTGGTTCGAGCGTGAAGCGTTCGATCTGTACGGCGTGATCTTCGAAGGCCACCCGGACCTGCGTCGCATCCTGACCGACTACGGTTTCGTGGGCCATCCGTTCCGCAAGGATTTCCCGCTGATCGGCAACGTCGAAGTGCGTTACGACGAAGAAAAGAAGCGCGTGGTGTACGAGCCGGTGACTTCGGTCGAGCCGCGCGTCGGCGTGCCGCGTGTCATCCGCGACGATGCCCGTTTCCAGACCGCTGAAGGCGAGCGCGCGCAGACGGAGGCAAGCAAGTGAGTGCGGACGTAAAGAAAGAATTCCACCAGGCTTCGCAGGCCTTTGCGAGCAATCCCGCCGAAGCCCGGCAGGAGATCCGCAACTACACCATGAACTTCGGCCCGCAGCATCCGGCCGCGCATGGTGTGCTGCGCCTGATCCTGGAAATGGACGGTGAAACCATCGTCCGCGCCGATCCGCATATTGGTCTGCTGCATCGCGCGACCGAAAAGCTGGCCGAATCCAAGCCGTTCAATCAGTCGGTCGGCTACATGGATCGCCTGGATTACTGCTCGATGATGTGCAACGAGCACGCGTACGTGCGCTCGATCGAGACCCTGATGGGTATCGAAGTGCCGGAACGTGCGCAGTACATCCGCACAATGTTCGACGAAGTCACCCGCATCCTGAACCACTTGATGTGGCTGGGTTCCAATGCGCTCGATCTGGGCGCGATGGCGGTGATGCTGTACGCCTTCCGCGAACGCGAAGAGCTGATGGATTGCTATGAAGCAGTCTCCGGCGCACGCATGCACGCGGCGTATTACCGTCCGGGCGGCGTCTACCGCGACCTGCCCAGCACGATGCCGAAGTACAAGGAGTCGCGCTGGCACAAGGGCAATGCCCTCAAGCGCCTGAACGCCTCGCGTGAAGGCTCGCTGCTGGACTTCCTGGAGAACTTCACCAACGAGTTCCCCAGCCGCGTCGACGAATACGAAACCCTGCTGACCGACAACCGTATCTGGAAGCAGCGTACGGTCGGTATCGGCGTGATCACCCCGGAGCACGCGCTGGCCTGGGGCATGACCGGCGTGATGCTGCGCGGCTCGGGTATCGCCTGGGATCTGCGCAAGAAGCAGCCGTATGCCAAGTACGACGCGGTCGATTTCGATCTGCCGCTCGGCACCAATGGTGACTGCTACGACCGCTACCTGGTCCGCGTTGCCGAAATGCGTGAATCCAACCGCATCATCAAACAATGCGTGGCTTGGCTGAAGGCCAATCCGGGCCCGGTGATGGTCAAGAACTTCAAGGTCGCCCCGCCGGCTCGCGCCGAGATGAAGGACGACATGGAAGCGCTGATCCATCACTTCAAGCTGTTCAGTGAAGGCTACTGCGTACCGGCCGGCGAAACCTATGCCGCGGTTGAAGCGCCCAAGGGCGAGTTCGGCTGCTACCTGGTTTCCGACGGCGCCAACAAGCCGTTCCGCGTGCACCTGCGCGCACCGGGCTTTGCCCACCTGTCCTCGATCGACTCGATCGTGCGCGGCCACATGCTGGCCGACGTGGTGGCGATGATCGGTACCTACGATCTCGTGTTCGGTGAGGTTGACCGGTAATGCCCGGTAGCTGCACAACGCCCGATGCCTGCGCGGCCCCGCTGCTGCAGGCTTCGGTTTTCCAGAATTTGGTATTCGTTGAGGTCGGCCGATGAAGGCGACGGGTAATTACGAGGCGGCGCGCGACGTCGACCCGATGGTGGTGTTGAGCGACAAGACGCGCGCTCACATCGATCACTGGCTGACCAAGTTCCCGCCGGAGCGCAAGCGTTCGGCGGTGCTGCAGGGTCTGCACGCTGCGCAGGAGCAGAACCAGGGCTGGCTGACCGACGAGTTGATCGCCGGCGTGGCCAAGTACCTGGATCTGCCGTTCGTGTGGGCGTACGAGGTGGCGACCTTCTACTCGATGTTCGAGACCGAGAAGGTTGGCCGCAACAACGTCGCCATCTGCACCAACATCAGCTGCTGGCTCAACGGCGCCGACGACATCGTCCGCCATTGCGAGAAGAAGCTGGGCATCAAGCACGGTGAATCGACCGCCGACGGCCGCGTCTACCTCAAGAAAGAGGAAGAGTGCCTGGCCGGTTGCGCGGGCGCACCGATGATGGTCATCAACGGTCATTACCATGAGCGCCTGACGCTGGACCAGGTCGACGCGCTGCTGGACGGGCTGGAGTAAGGCATGGCACACCACGAATCCAAGGGCCCGGTTGGACCGGCGCCGCTTCCGCACAACGTGGTCTATACCACGCTGCATTACGACACCCCGTGGTCGTACGAAAGCTATCTGAAGACCGGTGGCTACGCCGCGCTGCGCAAGATCATCGAAGAGAAGATCGCGCCGGCCGACGTCATCGAGATGGTCAAGCAGTCCGGCCTGCGCGGCCGCGGCGGTGCGGGTTTCCCGACCGGCCTGAAGTGGTCCTTCATGCCCAAGGGCGATGTGCAGAAGTACATCCTCTGCAACTCGGACGAATCCGAACCGGGCACCTGCAAGGATCGCGACATCCTGCGCTACAACCCGCATTCGGTTGTCGAAGGCATGGCAATCGCCTGCTACGCCACCGGTTCGACCGTGGGCTACAACTACCTGCGCGGCGAGTTCCACCACGAGCCTTTCGAGCATTTCGAACAGGCCCTGGCCGATGCCTACAAGCATGGCTGGCTGGGCAAGAACGTGATGGGCAGCGGCGTTGATATCGATCTGTACTGCGCGCTTGGCGCCGGCGCTTACATCTGCGGTGAAGAAACCGCGCTGATGGAGTCGCTGGAAGGCAAGAAGGGCCAGCCGCGTTACAAGCCGCCGTTCCCGGCCAATTTCGGCCTGTACGGCAAGCCGTCGACGATCAACAACACCGAGACCTATGGGTCGGTGCCGGCGATCATCCGCAACGGTGCTGAGTGGTTCAAGGGCCTGAGCCTGACCAACAACGGTGGCCCGAAGTGTTTCTCGGTGTCCGGTTGCGTCGCCAAGGGCGGCAACTTTGAAGTTCCGCTGGGCACCACCTTTGACGATCTGCTGGAGATGGCAGGTGGCCTGCGCCCGGGTCGCAAGCTGAAGGCCGCGATCCCGGGTGGCGTGTCCATGCCGGTGCTGACCGCCGAGCAGCTCAAGGGCCTGCCGATGGACTACGACACCATCCGCGCACTGGGCTCGGGCCTGGGTTCGGGTGCCATCGTGGTGCTGGATGACAGCGTCTGCTGCGTGAAGTTTGCCTGCCGCATCAGCCAGTTCTTCCACAAGGAATCCTGTGGCCAGTGCACCCCGTGCCGCGAAGGTACCGGTTGGATGCATCGCGTGCTGGAGCGCATCGTCGCCGGCCAGGCCACGATGGAAGACCTGCACCAGCTGAAGACGGTGGCCGGCCAGATCGAAGGTCACACCATCTGTGCGTTCGGTGAGGCGGCAGCGTGGCCGATCCAAGGCTTCCTGCGCCAGTTCTGGGACGAATTCGAGTACTACATCGTCAACGGTCATTCGATGGTTGACGGCAAGAAGGTGGAGGCTGCTGCCGCATGAGCGCGCAACCGGTAAATCCCAACGTACCGCCGGATCATGTGACCATCGATATCGATGGTCAGACCCTGGTCGTACCCAAGGGTTCGATGATCATCCAGGCCGCCGACAAGGCTGGCATTCCGATTCCGCGCTTCTGCTACCACGAGAAGCTGCCGATCGCCGCAAACTGCCGCATGTGCCTGGTCGACGTTGAAAAGTCGCCCAAGCCGTCGCCGGCGTGCGCGACCCCGGTCATGGATGGCATGAAGATCCAGACCCGCAACGAAAAGGCACTGAAGTACCAGCGTTCGGTGATGGAGTTCCTGCTCATCAACCATCCGCTGGACTGCCCGATCTGCGACCAGGGCGGCGAGTGCGAGCTGCAGGACGTATCGCTGGGTTACGGCCGTTCGGTCAGCCGCTTCAACGAGCGCAAGCGCGTTGTGGCCGACGAGGACATGGGCCCGCTGGTCGCCACCGAGATGACCCGCTGCATCCAGTGCACGCGTTGCGTGCGCTTCACCGCAGAAGTCGCCGGTACCTACGAACTGGGTGGCATGTCGCGCGGTGAAAACCTGCAGATCGGTACCTACGACGGCAAGCCTTTGACCACCGAACTCTCCGGCAACGTCATCGACGTGTGCCCGGTGGGCGCGCTGACCAACAAGGTGTTCCAGTTCAAGGCGCGCCCGTGGGAACTGACCGCACGCGAGTCGCTGGGTTACCACGACGCGATGGGCTCGAACCTGTTCCTGCACGTGCGCCGCGGTGAAGTGCTGCGCGCCGTGCCGCGTGACAACGAACTGGTCAACGAGTGCTGGCTGTCTGATCGTGATCGTTATTCGCATCAGGGCCTGTATTCGGCCGACCGCGCGGTCAAGCCGTTGCAGAAGGTCAATGGCGAGTGGAAGGAAGTGAGCTGGGCCGAAGGTCTGGCCGCGGCCCGCGAAATCTTCGAAGCCAACCGTGGCGACGACCTCGGCGTGCTGGTGCACCCGGCGACGTCGAACGAGGAGGGCGCCTTGCTGGCGCGCCTGGCCGCAGGCCTGGGTTCGAACAACATCGACCACCGCATCAACAACCGCGATTTCTCCGACGCCCCGGTTGCCGAAGCCTTCGGCATGTCGCTGGCCGAGATTGAACACGCTGATCAGATCGTCGTGCTGGGTAGTAATATCCGCCACGAGCTGCCGCTGCTGCACGCTCGCCTGCGCAAGGCGCAGACCAACAACGGTGCCAAGATCCACGCGATCAACCCGGTGGACTTTGATTTTGCGTTCAAGCTCGCCGGCAAGCAGATCGTTGCACCGTCGCGCTTTGTCGAAGCACTGGGCAACGCCCAGCTGGTCGAGGCAGTGAAGGGCGGCAGCAACACCGTCATCATCGTCGGTTCGATTGCTGAGAATCACCCACAGGCCGCTGCGATCCGTTCGGCTGCCAGCGCGTTTGCCGCGGCTACCGGCGCCAAGCTGTGCCGTATCCCGCAGGGCGCCAACGCACTGGGCCTGGCCCGCGTTGGCGTGCTGCCGGCCGGCAAGGACGTCAATGCGATGCTGGCCCAGCCGCGCAAGGCCTATGCCCTGTACGGCATCGAGCCTGGCCTGGACTTCGCCGATACCGCCGCCGCCCGCAAGGCGCTGGCCGGTGCCAAGGTGGTGGCATTCAGTCATTTCGCCTGCACCTCGACCCGCGACGTGGCCGACGTGATCCTGCCGATTGGCGCGCTGCCGGAAATCGACGGCACGCTGACCAATCTGGACGGCCGCGACCAGGTTGCCCGCGCCGGCGGCAAGCTGCAAGGCGAGGCCCGCGAGGGCTGGCGCGTGCTGCGTGCCCTCGGTGGCGACATGCAGTTGGCTGGTTTCGGTTTCACCGATCTGGCAGGCCTGCGCGCTGGCGTGCAGCCGGTGTCGGTCAAGGTTGCCGCTTCGGCGCAGCCGCAGCCGGCAGGCGAGGGCTTTGAAGTGGCTTCGACCCCGGCGATCTACCGTACCGACGCCGTCGTGCGTCGTGCCCAGGCGCTGCAGTCGCATCCGCTCAACAATGATCCGCGCATCGTGCTCAACGCCGATGACGCCGCGCGTCTGCAGCTGACCGAAGGCCAGATGGCCAAGGTTGGCACCGACGCCGGCCGCGCAACCCTGTCGGTTGTGGTCGACGCCCGCGTCGCTGCAGGTACGGTGTGGATTGAATCGGGCCACGGCGCGACCGCGCCGCTGGGTGCCGCTCGTGTAACGGTGGTGGCTGCATGAACGAGTTGCTGTTAAACGCGATCGACCCGCTGTACCAGTGGTTCATGGCACTGGGTGACATCGGCATCGTCCTGTGGACGGTGATCAAGATCCTGTTGATCGCCATGCCGGTGATCATTTCGGTTGCCTTCTACGTGCTGTGGGAGCGCAAGCTGATCGGCTGGATGCACGTGCGCCACGGGCCGATGTATGTCGGTCTGGGTGGCCTGCTGCAGGCCTTCGCCGACGTCACCAAGCTGCTGTTCAAGGAAATCATCGCTCCGGCCAGTGCGCACAAGGCGATGTATGTCATCGCCCCGTTGATCGTGCTGGCACCGTCGTTCGCGGCGTGGGCGGTGGTTCCGTTCGACTACAAGCTTGTCTTGTCCAACGCCAACGTTGGCCTGCTGTACCTGCTGGCGATGACCTCGCTGGGCGTGTACGGCGTGATCCTGGCCGGTTGGGCATCCAACTCCAAGTACGCCTTCCTCGGTGCGATGCGTTCGGCCGCGCAGGTGGTCAGTTACGAAATCGCGATGGGCTTTGCCCTGGTCGGCGTGATGATCGCCGCCGGCAGCTTGAACCTGACCGACATCGTGCTGGCGCAGAAGGGCAACGCCGGTCTGTTCGACTGGTTCCTGCTGCCGCTGTTCCCGCTGTTCGTCGTGTACTGGGTATCCGGCGTTGCCGAAACCAACCGCGCGCCGTTCGACGTGGTGGAAGGTGAGTCGGAAATCGTTGCCGGCCACATGGTTGAGTACTCCGGCGGTGCGTTCGCACTGTTCTTCCTGGCCGAATACGCCAACATGATCCTGGTCAGCTTCCTGATCTCGATCTTCTTCCTCGGTGGCTGGCTGAGCCCGCTCCAGGGCTGGATCACGGCAGACGTTTCGCCGTGGATCAACTGGATCTGGACCGGCGGTTGGCCGTGGCTGTTGCTGAAGGTGCTGTTCTTCGCCAGCGCATATATCTGGTTCCGTGCCAGCTTCCCGCGCTTCCGATATGACCAGATCATGCGTCTGGGCTGGAAGGTGTTCATCCCGCTGACCATTTTCTGGATCGCGGTGACGGCACTGATGGTGTTCTACGGCGTGATCCAGAAGGGCGTTTGATTCATGAATAAGATCACCCACTATTTCAAAAGCCTGCTGCTCCTGGAGTTGCTCGGCGGCTTGTGGCTGACGTTGAAATACACGTTCAAGCCCAAGTACACCGTGATGTACCCGATGGAGAAGTTCCCGCAGTCGCCGCGTTTCCGTGGCCTGCACGCTTTGCGCCGCTATCCCAACGGTGAAGAGCGCTGCATCGCCTGCAAACTGTGCGAAGCGGTGTGCCCGGCACTGGCCATCACCATCGACTCGGACAAGCGCGAAGACGGCACCCGCCGTACCACGCGTTACGAAATCGACCTGTTCAAGTGCATCTTCTGCGGCTTCTGCGAAGAAAGCTGCCCGGTGGACTCGATCGTCGAGACCCACATTCTCGAGTACCACTTCGAGAAGCGTGGCGAGAACATCATCACCAAGCCGCAGCTGCTGGCACTTGGCGACCGGCTTGAAGCCGAAATCGCCGAGCGCCGCGCCGCCGACGCCGCCTTCCGCTGAGGTCTTGAGATGGATTGGGTAAATATTGCTTTCTGGTTCTTCTCCATCATCGCCGGTATCTCGGCGGCGTCGGTGATCAGCGTGCGCAACCCGGTGTATGCCGTGCTGTGCCTGATCCTGACGTTCTTCTCGGTAGCCTGCGTTTGGCTGCTGGTGGGGGCGGAGTTCCTGGGTGTCACCCTGGTGCTGGTCTACGTCGGCGCGGTGATGGTGTTGTTCCTGTTCGTGGTGATGATGCTGGACATCGACACCACCAACCTGCGTGAAGGCTGGGTGCGTTACCTGCCGGTCGGCCTTGTGGTCGCGGTGGTGATGCTGGTGCAGATGCTGACCCTGATCGGCATCAAGGCACGCACCGCGCCGTTCCCGGTGGACAATGCCGCTGCGGTTGCTGCTGACACTTCCAACATCACCTGGCTGGCACGCAGCCTGTTCACCGAGTACCTGCTGCCGTTCGAGTTCGCCGCCGTGATCCTGACCGTGGCCGTGGTGGCAGCAGTGATGCTGACCCTGCGCCGCCGCGAGGGCCTGAAGACGCAGAACCCGACCGAGCAGACCATGGTCAAGGCAAAGGACCGCCTGCGCATCGTCAAGATGGCCGCCGAAAAGCCGGTGGTGCAGGTGGAAGTGAAGAACGAAGGTGGCGAGGAGGCCAAGCCATGATTTCCCTGGGCCATATGCTCGCGCTGGGCGCGGTGATGTTCTGCATCAGCGTTGCCGGCATCTTCCTCAACCGGAAGAACATCATCGTCCTGCTGATGTCGATCGAACTGATGTTGCTGTCGGTGAACATCAACTTCATCGCCTTCTCGCGTGAGCTCGGCGACACCGCCGGTCAGCTGTTCGTTTTCTTCATCCTGACCGTGGCCGCGGCAGAAGCTGCAATCGGCCTCGCGATCCTGGTGACCTTGTTCCGTACTCGCCACACCATCAACGTGGGCGAAGTCGATTCGCTGAAGGGCTGATCCGAAGATGGAAATCACTCTCTCCAAGAGTCTGTTGATTGCAGTGGTGCTTGCACCACTGTTCGGCAGCATCATCGCCGGCCTGTTCGGTCGTCAGGTGGGGCGCAAGGGCGCCCAGTACATCACCATCCTGGGCGTGGCGATCAGCTGCGGCCTGTCGGCCTACATCTTCTCCCAGCTGTTGTGGGGCGGGGCGCAGCCGTACAACCAGAACGTCTACACCTTCTTTGAAGTCGGCCAGTACGCGGCCCACGTCGGTTTCATGATCGACCGCATGACCGCGATGATGATGGTGGTGGTGACCTTCGTGTCGCTGCTGGTCCACATCTACTCGATCGGCTACATGTCCGAAGACGACGGCTACCAGCGTTTCTTCAGCTACATCTCGCTGTTCACCTTCTCGATGCTCACCCTGGTGATGAGCAACAACTTCCTGCAGCTGTTCTTTGGCTGGGAAGCGGTGGGCCTGGTGTCGTACCTGTTGATCGGTTTCTACTTCAAGAAGCCGACCGCCATCTTCGCCAACATGAAGGCGTTCCTGGTCAACCGCGTTGGTGACTTCGGCTTCCTGCTCGGTATTGCCGGCATCCTGTGGGCCTTCGGCTCGCTGGACTACGCAACCGTGTTCGCCAACGCCAGCACGGTGCTGGGCACCGACACGACCGGTCACGCCATGGTGCAGCTGATCGGCGACAACCAGTGGAGCGTGGCGACCATCATCTGCATCTGCCTGTTCATCGGTGCGATGGGCAAGTCGGCACAGGTGCCGCTGCACGTGTGGCTGCCGGACTCGATGGAAGGCCCGACCCCGATCTCGGCACTGATCCACGCCGCGACCATGGTCACCGCGGGTATCTTCATGGTGACCCGCATGTCGCCGCTGTTCGAGCTGTCGCAGACCGCGCTGGACTTCATCCTGTTCATCGGTGCCACCACCGCGTTCTTCACCGGCCTGATCGGCATCGTGCAGACCGACATCAAGCGCGTGGTTGCCTACTCGACCTTGTCGCAGCTGGGCTACATGACGGTTGCACTGGGCGTGTCGGCCTACTCGGGCGCCGTGTTCCACCTGATGACCCACGCCTTCTTCAAGGCGCTGCTGTTCCTGGGTGCCGGTTCGGTGATCATGGGCATGCACCATGAGCAGAACATGATGAAGATGGGCGGCCTGCGCAAATACATGCCGATCACCCACATCACCATGTGGATCGGTACGTTGGCCTTGGTGGGTACGCCGTTCTTCGCGGGTTTCTATTCGAAGGACACCATCATCGAAGCCGCCGCGCACCACGCGCACGAATCTTCGAGCTGGATCGCGACCTACGGCTACTGGGCTGTGCTGGGCGGCGTCATCGTCACCAGTTTCTACAGCTTCCGCCTGCTGTTCCTGACCTTCTTCGGCAAGGAACGCTTCCGCGACGCGCATGATGATCACCACGCTGATCATGGCCACGGCCACGATGACCATCACGGTCATGGTGCGCACGAACCGCATGAGTCGCCGTGGGTGGTGACCTTGCCGCTGATCCTGCTGGCGATCCCGTCGGTGCTGATCGGTTTCTTCACCATCGGCCCGATGCTGTTCGGTACCGGTTGGGACGGTCACCACGCCGCTGGCGGCATCCCCGGCCAGACCATGTCGTTCTTCACCGGCATCGTCGACTTCTATGACCCGGCACGTGACACCATCGCCGCCGTGGGCAAGGAGTTCTGGCACGGTTCGGTTGCCTATGCGCTGCACGGCATGATGATGCCGGCGTTCTGGCTGACCGTTGCCGGCTTCGCACTGGCCTGGGTGTTCTACATCTGGAAGCCGGAACTTGCAGGCAAGTCCCGCAAGACGTTGGCACCGGTGGTTTCGCTGCTGGAAAACAAGTACGGCTTCGACAAGCTCTGGATCGACGGCTTTGCCGGCGGCGGTGTGCAGCTCGGCAAGGCCGCCCGTGCGGTGGATAGCACGGTCGTTGATGGGGTGATGGTCAATGGTTCGGCGCGTCTGGTCGACCTGGCTGCCAACCTGCTGCGCCGCACCCAAACCGGTTTCCTCTACCACTACGCTTTCGTGATGATCATCGGCCTGATTGCCCTGTTGGGCCTGCTGATGCATTTCTGGCGTTGACCTGTACGGAATAGAAGACGTGTCGAACTGGCCCCTACTTAGTATCCTCATCTGGCTGCCGATCCTCGGCGGTGCGTTGATCCTTGCTGTGCGCAACGCCCAGATCGCCCGATGGGCATCGATGGCGGTGGCACTGCTCACCTTCCTGCTCAGCCTCGGTCTGCTCAGCGGTTACGACCGCGGCGCCGCCGACGTGATGCAGTTCGTCGAGCAGCACCCCTGGATCCCGGCCTTCGGCATCGGCTACAACCTGGCCGTCGACGGTATCGCCATCGCACTGGTGCTGTTGACCACGCTGATCGGCGTGCTGGCCCTGGTCGGTGCCTGGGGCGTGGTGGACAAGCGCGTGAACCAGTACGTGGCTGCCTTCCTGGTTCTGGAAGGCGTGACGGTCGGCATCTTTGCCGCGACCGACGCGATGCTGTTCTACGTGTTCTTCGAAGCTATGCTGATCCCGATGTTCCTGATCATCGGTGTCTGGGGCGGCCCGCGTCGCATCTACGCGGCCATGAAGTTCTTCCTGTA